>Ga0209769_1000564_pt1 | contig 14507 bp, 12 predicted proteins | sample LauGreSuBDMM15DN_2_FD_187569 | JGI IMG/M metagenome (GOLD analysis project Ga0209769, IMG submission 187569) | Freshwater lake microbial communities from Lake Michigan, USA - Su13.BD.MM15.DN (SPAdes) (version 3) | ecosystem: Environmental > Aquatic > Freshwater > Lake | place: Lake Michigan, USA...
TTGGTGCCCATGCAACTTTATGCGTGGGGCTTTTCGCCCTGGAGTGCTGGGGCTGCGCTTTTATTCGGTCTATTGCCTTGGATTTTTCAAGGCATGTCAGGCCTGCGAAGCGCTGGCGGCTTAATCGTTGTGGCCGTCGTTGTCTTCACGCTTTTGCGATTACCTACGGGCAACGTGTGGGATGCATTGCTTGACCCTTGGCTTTGGTTAGTGTTGCATATTTATCTGGTGCGAATGGCGTTACGGATTAGATAAATCCCGACTATTTTTGGAGGGTGACAAGCCATTCACGACCAAAAAGCCATTGGTCGGGATGCCAAAGGTTGGACCAGGTAATTTCGCCTTCGCGGTGGCGGCTTTTGACATGCCAGCGCCGCCCGAGAACTTTGCACTTTGCCGCGCACAGCGCATCGGTTTGTTGTGCGTTTTCTTGCAACCAGACGACAGCATCATGGTTTTCCAACAAAAAAACCAAACGCTCAGCGGGTGGCATTTCAGGATGCAATGCGCCCGTATTGCGGCCTTCTGCGTCATAAGGTATGAGGGTGTTGCCCGGTAAAACAAAGCTAAATCGTTCGTATTGCCCGGTAAAACCATTGGGAACTGCGATGCGTTTTCCTTGTAGCTGCGCCTTGACTGCTTTACTGTACTGAGCCGCTGGGCTGTCCAATGGTGCCACCATTGCGCTGAAACTGGCGTATACACATAGACAGGCAAACAATGCACTATTGCGTGTCCACTGGGATTTAAAAACGCCTGCAATGGCGGCCAAACCACCCGCTGTGGTGAGCGTTAAAGCCGTCCAAAGATCCCACTGCGAGCCGATACCCATGTCACTCATTAACCAGGCGATACGTCCCAGCATGACAAAGGCAATCGCAGAAATCCCCAAAGTGATAAAAAACCAAAAGCGCGCAATCCGATCCCAATAAAGGGCCAGCACCATGGCCAAGGCAGGCATCGCAGGAATCACATACCTGGCGGAACGTTGGCTGGGGATGGAAAATATAACCAGCCAAACCAAAAGCCAAATCATTAAGGTGCCTTGGGCAGGCATCCAAGGGGTGCGAACTTTATGTTTTAATCCAACTGCAACTCCCGCCCACGCTAAACCCATCACTACAAACCACATCAGGCCGGCGTTTTCGGGGTAAGCCAGCAACTGGGTCCACAGTGGATAGTCCCCAAACAATGCCGCGTGCCAATAGCCTTGCGAGCCCGACATTTTTCCTGCATTCTCTGCCACAACAAATTCTTGCCAAACCGCACTCGGGTTCGGATCGATCACAAACCAGAGGCTAAAAATTCCTAAAGCCAACAAGGCGCTCCACGTCACGCCCAAGGTGGTGCGCAGTAACGATCTCCATTGCAGTGAGGGCTCAAGCCACAGCAAGACAAACCATAAGGTGGCAGCCGCAGGTGCCACCAGAGCAAACGATTTATAGAGCAAGCCCACGCCAATTGCTAAACCAAACCACGTAAAAGATTTCCAAGCGATAGGCGTCTTGGCTATTTCCTGTGCATTCCAAAGCAAATAGAACACGGGTAAGGCCAGCCAGAATGTCTCAGGTCCGGATGTGAGGTAAGCGCGGCCGTAGCGAAAGGTGGAAAAAAACGCCAAATAGACCACTGCCGCAAGGCAGGCGGTGCGCCAGTTATTGGCAATTCGGTGGGTTAATGCGGCAACGATGCCTGCGGTAAAAAAGGAGTACACAACGCTGGGAAGCCGCAGGGCAAACATCGTCCAATGGTTTCCCCAGTCACCCGCAACCATGGCTTGCCAAAATAAAAATGGCGGTTTGGTGTTGCGTAAATTAACGATGTCGGATTCGAGAGGAAGCCAGTGGCCAGTGGCTGCGGTAAGCCGTGCGATATGGATATAGACCATCTCATCGCCGTTGGTTGGAGCGTAGGATCCACCTAAACCAAAGAGATAGAGCGCGGCGGTAAAGACAATCAAAGCCACCCAAAGCCACACCGAGGTGTGCGAAGCATGCGGAGTCGAGGCAGGTGCGGTTGACATGGGCGAAGAGTTATCTTTTGCGAAAAGTCCAGCGGTCGTTGGCGACAAAATTACTGACACTGGCCACGACGATGGCAATGACGTTGGCCAGCATGTAATGCATGGCATGCGCCAGCCACAGCGTCAGACCGTATTGCAGCGCAATCCCAAACCATGAAGCGAGCGCATATTTTCCGAATTGATTGACAAGCGGCGTTGGCGCGATGTGCAATCTTGCATCGCCTTGCGTGTTAACAGCACGCACCCGGTCAGACCACGTCCACAGGCGATTCCAAGTAAAGTTGTTAAGGGTCGCAATAGAGATTGCCAAAGCCAGAGAGGCGTAGGGCTTACCTTCAGGGCCCTCAAGGGATTGAAACAAAAATTCATGGCCCAAATACAAAACCACCATGTTGACGACCGTACCGCTGGCACCGACCAATCCAAATTTGATATAGCGGATACTTTTCAGCCAATCGATGGCAGCCAGCGCACGTACTTGAAGGCTCACCTTAGTCGACATGCGCAGCTGAAGGGGTTGGCTTCAAAAACCGCAGCGCGGCATCGAGCACGGGATCTGGGGCAATGCGTTTAAGGCACTGGTTGTCGCCGTCACAAAACGTCAATCGGTGGTTGTAGGCACTAAGGCAGGGTGAGCAGGCTATCCCTGATTCAATCACGGTGTTGCGAGACCCCAAAGGTCCATAGAGTTTGCCCGTTTCAGGTCCAAAAAAGACCATGGTCTGAATGGGCGTGAGGCAGGCAAAGTGACCAGGACCACCATCGTTGGTAATCAGTAGCTCGGACGCATGAAACAACATCAGTAGTTCACGGATGCTGCGGGTGTAGCCGGTCAGGTCTATGCAATAAGGGCTATCGGTTTGGGCTTGCAAGTCTTTGGCGAGTTGAGCATCGTCCTTCAGGCCAATCAAACCCACTGCAAACCCTTCGCGGCACAGACCTTGGGCGACCCGTGCGTAATACGCCGCTGGCCACGCGCGCTCAGGAAGAATGCCGCCACCGGCGTAGACCAACACTAATTTTCGCTGTGATAAATGGGGATGATCGCTATGGAGCTTTTCTCGGTAGGCGGCTAGCTCAGAAGCTTCAAATGAAACAGACAACTCTGTTGTTGTAGGCAAGGAAATCGTTGGCGCAGATTTGTTACGCGGCATGCCTTGGCCCGTGAGCGCGTCTACCAAGGACAGAAACTGTTTGCTAATGTGTTGGTAGGGGTTGTAGGGAATCGCGTGGTTAATAAAACTCCCACGATACAAACCTTCTTGGGTGTGCGGGGTAAAACCCACGCGAACCGGAGCACCACTGGCAAAGGATAACAAGCTGCTGACCCGTGAAAAAAGTTCGCAATCAATCACCGCGTCGATCCGCAGACGTCGCATAAGTGCGCTCACGCGAAGGATGTCACGCAAAAGACGCAGGCCTGAGCGGTCGTCGATCGAGTGTAAAAATTCGGGTGCAGTGAGCCCTAAAAGTTGAGAGACCTCTTGGTTTTTTTTAAGCTGCAAAACGTGAATGGATGCCGTGGGATAGCGCCTGCGAAGTTCCGCAAACATGGGGCCAGCCAACACAATGCTTCCCATCTCGGAGAGCAGGATCACCAAAATATTTTTTGGATGGGTTCCTAAAGCGGCCGATTTTCTCAATCCGGCCGACAGACGAACCCACAATGACACCAGACCACATAACAACTGGCCGAGCCAGCGGTCAATAAAGCGCTGTGTATTGAGGTTCATCTGTGGTGGGCTGATTACAGTCCAGCTGCAGCGCGCAGAGCCTGGGCTTTATCGGTTCGCTCCCATGTGAACTCAGGTTCTTCACGGCCGAAGTGTCCATAAGCGGCCGTTTTTTCATAGATAGGACGCAGCAAATCAAGCATCTGAATAATCCCTTTGGGGCGCAAATCGAAGTGTTCACTCACCAAGGCGGCGATTTTTTCGTCGGAGATCACGCCGGTTCCCTCGGTGTACACCGTGACGTTCATGGGCTTGGCCACACCAATCGCGTAGGCGACTTGAATTTGGCACTGCTTGGCTATACCCGCAGCCACAATGTTCTTAGCCACATAGCGCGCGGCATAGGCGGCAGAACGGTCTACCTTTGTAGGATCTTTTCCGGAAAATGCGCCACCTCCGTGGGGGCAGGCGCCGCCGTAGGTGTCCACAATAATTTTGCGGCCTGTTAATCCACAGTCACCTTGGGGTCCGCCGACCACAAAGCGGCCAGTGGGGTTAACCAAATAGCGGGTGTCTTTGAGCCACTCTTTAGGCAGAACAGGTTTGATAATTTCTTCAATAACTGCGTCAATGAATTCTTGCTTCATGGTCGTGCCATTGCTCATTTCGGGGCTGTGCTGGCTTGATAAGACCACGGTGTCAATGCTGTGGGGCTTGCCATCCACATAGCGCATGGTCACTTGGCTTTTGGCGTCAGGGCGTAAGAAAGGCATGCGGCCGTCTTTTCGCAATTGCGCTTGCCGCTCTACCAAGCGGTGCGCATAGTAAATAGGCGCGGGCATCAACTCAGGCGTTTCGTTGCAGGCATAGCCAAACATCAGACCTTGGTCGCCGGCACCGGTATTGAGGTGGTCATCGGACGCATGGTCTACGCCTTGGGCAATGTCGTTGGATTGTTTGTCGTAAGCGACTAGAACTGCGCAGCCTTTGTAGTCAATACCGTATTCGGTGTTGTCGTACCCAATGCGTTTGATCGTGTCCCGTGCGACTTGGATGTAGTCGACGTGCGCATTGGTGGTGATCTCACCCGCTAAGACAACGAGGCCTGTGTTGCACAAAGTTTCTGCCGCAACGCGCGACTTAGGATCTTGTTTAAAAATAGCATCCAAAATCGCATCTGAGATTTGGTCAGCCACCTTGTCGGGGTGGCCTTCTGAGACGGACTCGGAGGTGAATAAAAAATCGTTCGCCATAAAATTACTCCAAATAAAGAAACAACAAATTGCGTTGCTTGGGCTTTGGGGCTTCGGCGAACGCTTTAGCAGATGTGTCAGATTTGACAAGGCACAATGACAATCCAATAGGTAGATCGCCATGTGGTGGTCGCCCTGCAAGTAGTTCATAACTCAGCGACCGCAGTAATTTTACCCCACTGATGACGATTGTCTTTCGCGCACTGTCTTTTCTCCCCTTGTTCACGCTCCACGCTTTAGGAGCGGTGCTGGGATGGCTTGTCTTTTTAAGCTCCAAAACCTACCGGCAGCGTTTCATGGCCAACGCAAGCCAGGCTGCGTTGGGCTTAGCGGAAATCTTGCCAGCCGTTGCATCAGCCGGACGCCTGGTGGCTGAGCTGCCGCGTTTATGGATGGGGCGGGCGGTGGTAATCCACTGGCAAGGCGAGCAGCATGTAGAACAGGCGCTTCAAGCTGGGCGTGGTATTGTTTTTTTAACTCCCCACCTAGGGTGTTTTGAAGTCACTGCCCAAGCCTATGCCCAGCGTTACGGACAGCACGGCAAACCCATGACGGTTTTGTTCCGCCCACCCCGCAAGCACTGGTTGGGTCGTTTGGTGGGTGCTGCGCGGCAGCGACCCGGTTTGCACACTGCGCCTGCGAGTCTTGCGGGTGTAAAGCAAATGCTCAAAGCACTAAAAAATGGCGAATGTGTCGGTGTTTTGCCGGATCAGGTTCCACCCAATCACCAAGGTCTGTGGACACCGTTCTTTGGCAAGCCAGCCTATACGATGACCTTATCGGCGCGTTTAGCGCATCAAACCGGCGCTACCATTTTGATTGCGTGGGGTGAGCGCCTTGCTTGGGGGCGCGGATACACGGTGCATGTTGCGCCTTTGGAGGGATTGTTATCAGACGACTTAGGCCGCGCGACAGAACAAATCAACCACGCGATGGAGTCTTTGATTGCGCAGTGCCCGACCCAATATTTGTGGGCTTATGACCGATACAAGCAACCGCGCGATTAAATCATGGCAACCCGTTTTATTTTGTATTGCATCCAAGCGTTGGGGTACTTGCCACTGGCGTGGTTACGTGCTCTGGGCTGGGCTTTGGGTGCGGTGTTGTATGTGCTGGTGGGTTCGCGGCGCAAGGTGGTGCGAATTAATTTAGAACTGTGCTTTCCGCATTGGACTAAAGCCCAATTGCGTCACACCGCATTTCAAACGTTCGTGTATTTCGCCCAAGCTTGGCTCGATCGGGGCTGGCTTTGGAGCGGATCGGCAGATGTTCTGAAAAAACGGTTGACGATTCATGGCGCTTTGCATGAGCTTGATGGCGACGCCCCCACCGTTTTATTTGCGCCGCATTTTATGGGTCTCGATGCGGGGTGGACTGCGCTAACCCAGCAAATGAACCGGCAATTCACGACGATTTACACCAACCAATCCAATACCATTGCCGATGCGTGGATTTTGAAAGGGCGAGGACGCTTTGCAAACGCGCGTTTGTTTGGGCGCGTAGACGGTGTCAAACCCATCATTGCCGGATTGAAAGCAGGTGATCCCTTGTACCTGCTTCCCGATATGAATTTCGGCCCAGAGAATTCGGTCTTTGTTCCATTTTTTGGCGTCATGGCAGCTACCGTGCCTTCTTTGTCCCGCTTTGCCCGTTTAGGTCGGGCTAAAGTCGTACCCGTTGTGACGCGCATGACCCGCGAGGGGTACAGCACCGAAATTCTTCCCGCATGGTTGGATATGCCCAGCGAGGACATGGTTTTGGATACGGCCGAAATGAACCGCCGCCTCGAGGGCTTTATCGAGACAATGCCTGCTCAATATTACTGGGTCCACAAACGCTTTAAAGACCGCCCAGAGGGTGAGTTGCCGCCGTATTAAATTTCACAATACAGCACTGGCTACTTCAGGGTGGGCCCACTTCCAAAGCAGTTGGGCAACGTCTTCAACGCCAGTTTTCTTGGTGGCTGAAAATAAACGCACCTCGCCGCCGCCGGCCTGAAGCTTGGTGATTGAGAGGACTTTGGCGCCTTCGCTGCGCGTGAGTTTGTCGGCCTTGGTCAGTACGATCAAAAATTTCAAGCCTTCCTCGACCCGCGGACGAATGACTTCGAGAAGCACCTCGTCAAGCTCTGTGATTCCATGGCGTGGGTCGCACATCAACACAATCCCTTTGAGGTTTTTTCGGCTCACCAAGTAATTAGCCATCACCTGTTGCCAGCGAATCTTGTCTTGCTTGGGAACCGCGGCGTAGCCATAACCGGGTAAGTCAGTCAGCACGGCGTCCATTACGCCTTGTTTGCCCAAGGAAAATAAATTAATGTGTTGGGTTCGCCCGGGTCTTTTGGAAGCAAAAGCCAGCTGCTTTTGCTGCGTGAGCGTATTGATACAGGTAGATTTACCCGCGTTGGAGCGTCCGACGAACGCAATCTCTGGCACGTCGAGTTCGGGCAAAAAATGCAGTTGGGGTGCGGTAGTGAGAAATTTGGCCGTGTGCAACCAACCCATGGAGATCACAGCAGGGGATTTTTCTTTAGCCACCACAGGTGGCTTATCGGGGTGTTTAGGGGCTGGGTTGGGTGCGGTAGTCATGCTTGTAATGGTTGTTGTAGCGGGTAAACCCAAGGCTGCATTGTAGAATGATGGTGTTTTGCTCTACCGCCACACTACAGTCTTATGAAGTCCATTGCACAATTGTTACTCGTCGCGGCCTTGTCTGCTGGCGCAATCTCTGTTTCCGCCAATACGCCTGCGCCTGATGCGCCAGCCAAAGTTGCCAAACCGGACTTGGTCAAAGGTGAAGCAACCTACGCCGCCATATGTGCAGCCTGCCATGGCGCAGATGGCAATTCTGGGACGCCTGCCTACCCCAAGTTAGCGCAGCAGCACCCCGAATATTTGGTCAAACAACTCCAAGAATTTAAATCCGATAAGCGTGCTAACGCGATCATGAAGGGCTTTGCATCTGCATTGACCGAAGACGATATGCGCAATATTTCTTTCTGGGTCACCAGCAAGACCGCAAAACCCGGTTTCGCTAAAGACAAAGAACTCGTTGCTTTAGGAGAGCGGATCTACCGTGGTGGAATTGCAGATCGCCAAGTTCCGGCTTGCGCAGGTTGCCATAGCCCCAACGGCGCTGGTATCCCTTCTCAATACCCACGGCTGAGTGGACAGCATGCGGAATATAGCGTTGCGCAATTAACGTCTTTCCGTGATGGCGTTCGTAAAAATAGTTTACAGATGAACCAAGTGGCAGCCAAACTCAATGACCGTGAAATCAAAGCGGTGGCGGACTATATTGCCGGTTTGCGTTAAATCCAAGCGCAAAAAAACCGCGGCGTGGGCGTATAACCCGCGGTTGATTCTTCCCAGCGAGGCAGTCCCACGGTAGCGGGCCTGCCTTTTTTTCTGAACACCATGAGTCGCTATGACCGTATCCACCCAAGGACTTGAACTGCAATCGGGCTCGCGTGCTTGGCGAGCCAGCGTGGAGTTGTTGTCCTCCATGCGTTTTTCTATCTCACTGTTGACAGTGATTTGCGTTGCTTCCGTGATTGGCACTGTACTCAAGCAAAATGAGCCGCTGGGTAACTACATCAATCAGTTTGGGCCGTTTTGGGCCGAAGTGTTTGGATCATTTAGCCTCTACAACGTCTACAGCGCGTGGTGGTTTATGGTCATCTTGGGGTTCTTGGTGCTCAGTACGTCACTGTGCATTGCTAGAAACACTCCCAAAATTTGGGTTGACCTGCGTTCCTTCAAAGAAAACATTCGAGAGCAAAGCCTTCAGGCCTTTGGACACCGGGCTACGGCCGAGTTGCAAGAGCCAGCCGAACAAGCGGCCAATCGATTAGGAAACATGTTGGCAGCCAGCGGTTGGAAGGTCAAGCTACAAGAACGATCTTCCAGCCACGGCCCAGCTTGGATGATCGCTGCCAAGGCCGGATCTGTGAACAAAATTGGCTACATCGCAGCCCACAGCGCCATCGTCTTGGTGTGTCTTGGGGGTCTGCTCGATGGGGATTTGATGGTCCGTGCCCAAATGCTATTCAACGGTAAATCGGCATTCACGGGCGGCGGGATGATGGCAGACGTTGCCCCAGAACACCGATTGAGTGACCGCAATCCGACGTTTCGCGGCAACTTGCTGGTTACCGAAGGAACCCAGTCGGCGACCGCCATCTTGAACCAGCCCGACGGCATCTTGCTGCAGGAGCTGCCATTTTCAATTGAGCTGAAAAAATTTATTGTGGAGTACTACTCCACCGGAATGCCCAAGCTTTTTGCCAGTGATATTGTGATTCACGACAAGGAAACGGGTGAAAAAATAAATACGCGGGTAGAAGTCAATCACCCAGCCAGCCACCGAGGCATCGAGATTTACCAGTCCAGTTTTGACGACGGTGGCTCGAGCGTCAAGCTTCAATCTATTGCTTTGACGGACACGGAGTCAAGTTTTGATTTGCAAGGCGTGATCGGTGGTAGCGCCCAAATTCAACGCGCCGCAGGGTCACAGGCGCAAGCATTGACAGTCGAATTTACGGGTCTGCGCGTGATCAATGTAGAAAATATGGCGGGCGACAGCTTGTCTGGCGCGGATACGCGCACCGTGGATTTGCGTCAAGCGCTACAAGCGCGCATGGGGGCGGCCAACAAAACCCAAGAAAACAAAGCGTTGCGTAATGTGGGCCCCAGCGTGAGTTACAAGTTGCGCGATGCCTCAGGACAAGCCCGAGAATTCAACAACTATATGCTGCCAGTCGACATGGGCGATGGGGCAGCGGTATTTTTATTGGGCATGCGTGAAAACCCAGCGCAACGATTTCAGTACCTTCGCATTCCTGCAGATGCAAAAGATTCCATGGATGAGTTTTGGCGCTTGTGGCGCGCACTGCAAAACCCCCGCTTGCGTGCCCAGGCCGTTGAGCGGTACGCCAGTCAAGCGGTGGATCCCAAGCGGCCCGAGTTGGTGGCCGCACTTTCGGCTTCCGCAAGCCGCGCATTAAACCTCTTTGCGGCGAGTCCCAAGTCGGGTGAAGGCCCCAACACCTTACCCGCAGTCGCAGGTTTACAAGCCGTCTCTGATTTTTTAGAAGCCAATGTTCCGGAAGCGGAAAGAGCCAAAGCGGGCGAGGTCTTTATTCGCATTTTGAATGGGACGCTTTTTGAATTAGCCCAAATCGCTCGCGAAAAAGCGGGCCTTCAACCGATGGCCGCAGATGTTCAAACACAAGCGTTTATGACGCAAGCTGTTTTGGCGCTCAGTGATGTGCCGCTGTATCCAGCGCCCTTGGTTCTGCAATTGGCGGACTTTACGCAGGTACAAGCCAGCGTGTTTCAGGTGGCGCGTGCACCCGGAAAATTGGTGGTTTATTTAGGCTGTGCCCTTTTAATATTTGGGGTATTTTCAATGCTTTATATCCGCGAGCGGCGCTTGTGGGTATGGTTAAGCCCTTCGCCAAATTCTTCGCACGTTCCAGCAACCTCCGCCACGCTAGCGCTTTCAACCAACCGTAAAACCATGGACGGGGACCGCGAATTTGAACATTTGAAATTGCGATTACTTGGCCTTAAGGACTGAAACCATGTCAACCCCTTCACCGGCAACCCTCTCAGACCCGTCGCAAGCAAGCTTTCATACGCAACGACTAGACCCAGGGTATTTTGCAAAGCGCAATGTGCGCGATTGGGCCTTTGCCCTTGTGGTTCTGGTCGCAGGTCTTTTTACATTCGGGCGCTACCTTGCTGCCATGGATGTCTATGAACAGGGCATATTGCTTGGCGTCATTCCCAGTGCGATTGCGCTGGGTTGGTTTTGGCGCCCTTTGCAAAACCTGATGCTTGCAGTGGCCGCACTTTCCTTGGGCGCCATTGCTTTGTACCAAGGCGATTTAGGACGTGCAGAAACTGTCTTTGGATTGAAGTATTTTTTATCCAGTCAATCCGCTATTTTGTGGATGAGCATGCTGTTTTTTATCAGCACAGCGTTTTACTGGTTGGGCGTTTTTATCCAAGAAAAAGCCCAAGGGATTGAAACCGTTGCCTCTCGCTTGTTATGGGTTGCTGTCACCCTGGCCTTGGTTGGAACCATGGTCCGGTGGTATGAAAGTTATTTGCTCGGTGCCGATATTGGCCATATTCCGGTGAGCAATTTGTACGAAGTTTTCGTCTTGTTTTGCTGGCTAACCGCCGCTTTTTATCTGTACTTCGAGGCGCAATACCAGACCCGTTCACTTGGCGCGTTTGTGATGTTGGTTGTCAGTGCTGCGGTTGGGTTTTTGTTGTGGTACACCTTGGTTCGCCAAGCGCATGAAATTCAACCCTTGGTGCCCGCGCTCAAAAGTTGGTGGATGAAGTTGCACGTCCCTGCTAACTTTATTGGGTATGGGACCTTCGCCTTGGCAGCCATGGTGGCTTTTGCCTATTTGATTAAACAGCAGGCCACAGAATCACGTTGGTACAAACTTGCACCCTTGTGGTTATTGGGTGTGGTGCTCTGTTTTGAGCCGATTATTTTTAGAAAATCAGCTGTGGCAGGGATGAGCGATTACTGGGCGGTTTACTTTGGAATTTCTGCCTTGATCGTTGCCGGTATTTTGCTAGGCCGCAAGCGCTTGAGTGCCAAATTGCCTTCGTTTGAAGTGTTGGATGACGTGATGTACAAATCCATCGCCGTCGGTTTCGCGTTCTTTACCATTGCAACTGTTTTGGGGGCTTTGTGGGCTGCCGAGGCTTGGGGCGGGTATTGGAGTTGGGACCCCAAAGAAACGTGGGCTTTGATTGTGTGGCTCAATTATGCGGCGTGGTTGCATATGCGACTCATGAAAGGTTTGCGCGGAACGGTAGCCGCTTGGTGGGCCTTGGCGGGCTTGGGCGTGACTACCTTTGCCTTTATCGGCGTCAATATGTTTTTAAGTGGCTTGCACAGTTACGGCACACTTTAACTTTCGCTAGGGGTTTAACGATGTTGATTCAAAGTCAAAAAGATGGGTTTGTGCACCCCTTGGCAAGCGAAATCACAGCACCACAGGTGGTGGCCGATCGCAGAGCCTTGCTACTGCAAATGGCAACTGGTGTCGCAGGGCTGTCCATGGCCAGTTGGGCCTCTCGACAAGCCTTAGCCCAGAGTGCTTCGGCGATTGAAAAACCAGGGAAGTTGGCTACGTTGCTCTCTACGCCGAGTGGCGTTCCTGGCGCGATGGTAATTGAAAAACCAACGCCATACAAAGACGCTAGCAGCTACAACAATTTTTACGAATTCGGAACAGACAAAGCCGATCCTGCAGTGAATGCGCACACATTAAAAACCACCCCTTGGACGGTTGAGGTGGAAGGTTTGGTCAAAAACCCGGGGAAGTTTGCTCTTGAAGACTTGTTGAAATTAAGCCCGATGGAGGAGCGAATCTACCGGCTGCGATGCGTAGAAGGCTGGTCCATGGTCATCCCGTGGGTGGGGTATTCACTGGCGCAGCTGATTAAACGGGTTGCGCCTTTAGGTAGCGCTAAATATGTGGAGTTTGTGACTTTGGCAGATCCTAAAACCATGCCGTATGTGGGAAGCCGGATTTTGGATTGGCCGTATACAGAAGCGCTGCGTTTGGATGAGGCCATGCATCCACTCACGCTCTTGTCTTTTGGGATGTACGGTGAAATTTTGCCCAAACAAAATGGCGCGCCTGTCCGATTGGTCGTGCCTTGGAAGTATGGCTTCAAGAGTGGCAAAAGCATTGTCAAAATTCGCTTCACTGAAAAACAGCCTGCCACCGCGTGGAACAAGGCCGCAGCAAATGAATACGGATTTTTTTCTAACGTCAACCCTACGGTGGATCATCCGCGCTGGAGCCAAGCCACAGAGCGTCGGATTGGTGAAGATGGCTTGTTCGCCAAAAAACGAAAAACTCTGATGTTCAATGGCTATGAGGCCCAAGTCGGGCAACTCTACGCCGGCATGGATCTACAAAAGTTTTTTTAGATATCAAACCGCAACGTGCATTTTTTGCAAAAGTTCTTGCGGCTGAGCAGCGCCAAACCCCTGGTTCTGTTATTTGGGCTTGTTCCGTTTGCTTGGCTTTTTTGGGGTGCGGCAACCGATGCTTTAGGTGCCAATCCGGCTGAATTTCTGAGCCGCGCAACGGGCGATTGGACACTTCGGTTCTTGTGCCTTACCCTAGCCATCACACCGTTGCGGCAGTTTCTTGGCTGGCCCGAGTTGGCCCGGTTCAGGCGCATGCTGGGCTTGTTAACTTACTTTTATGTCTTGCTTCATCTGCTGTGTTACAGCTGGCTTGACATGGGGTTTGATTGGGCTGATACCGTTCGTGACATTACCAAACGCCCCTTTATCTGGCTAGGGTTTGGGGCTTTTGTGCTCCTGACACTTCTGGCTGCAACGTCATTGAACCGGGCAGTGCGCTGGTTGGGAAGCAAGCGCTGGCAGCGGCTGCACCAATCGGTGTATGTCGTTGCTGCTTTGTCCTTGTTGCATTTTTTTTGGATGCGCGCAGGCAAAAATAATTTCACCGAAGTGTGGGTCTATGCGGCGGTTATCGCGGTGTTGCTGGGTTGGCGGGTGCGCCGATTTTTCGCAAAAACTTAGCCGACCAAAACCTCACCCGCCATGAGCTGCGCTGGGTTTTCGCGTTGTCGAATCAAATGGGCGGCGCTGCCATCCACCAAAATTTCTGCAGCGCGTCCGCGTGAGTTGTAGTTGCTCGACATACTCATGCAATAGGCCCCAGCGGAAAGAACAGCGAGGGTATCACCAGCCTTGACGTTCAGGCTCCGGTCTCGGCCGATCCAGTCGCCACTTTCACACACTGGCCCCACCACATCGTAGGAAACTCCAGCGCCGACTTTTTCAATCAGCGGCGTGATGTGGTGAAACGCTTCATACATCGTAGGGCGAGGCAGGTCGTTCATGGCGGCATCGATGATGCAGAAGTTTTTTTGTTCGCCAGGCTTGAGGTAGAGTACCTCAGTCAAGCAAACCCCCGCATTGCCAACCAAGGAGCGACCCGGCTCAATCATCAATAGCCGTTTTCCGTAACCTCTGGCATCGAGTTTTAGTAGCAATTGCGCCCAAAGATCATCGGCCGCTGGTGGGGCATCGCCTTGGTAGTTGATTCCCAAACCCCCGCCAAAATCAATGTGCTCAATGGGGATGCCCGCTGCTTCAATGTCTTGCACCAAGTCCAAAACACGGTCCATTGCGTCAAGATAGGGTGTGGATTGTGTGATTTGAGAACCAATATGGCAGTCAATCCCGACCACACGAAGCCCGGGGAGCTGCGCAGCACGTTGGTATGTTTGGAGGGCGTTCTCATGGGCCACGCCAAATTTATTGCCTTTGAGTCCGGTAGAAATATAGGGATGGGTTTTAGCATCCACATTGGGATTCACGCGAATGCTGACGGGAGCGCGTTGCCCCATCGCTTGGGCTACGTCGGAAAGAACTTCAAGTTCGGCGTCGCTTTCCACATTGAAGCATGCAATTCCCGCAGCCAAAGCTTTTTGCATTTCAGCGCGTGTTTTCCCAACGCCTGAAAATATCACTTTGGAG
>Ga0209769_1000577_pt1 | contig 14413 bp, 8 predicted proteins | sample LauGreSuBDMM15DN_2_FD_187569 | JGI IMG/M metagenome (GOLD analysis project Ga0209769, IMG submission 187569) | Freshwater lake microbial communities from Lake Michigan, USA - Su13.BD.MM15.DN (SPAdes) (version 3) | ecosystem: Environmental > Aquatic > Freshwater > Lake | place: Lake Michigan, USA...
GCTCACCTTGATTCATGGCAGGCAGGAACCGGTGCTACAGACAATGCATCTGGCTCTGCCGTGATGATGGAAGTGATGCGCATCATGAAAACCCTCAATGTTCAGCCCCGCAGGACCATCCGCATTGGTCTCTGGAGTGCTGAAGAGCAGGGCTTGTTGGGATCCCGCGGATATGTGGCCAAGACCTTTGGCGGCAATGGCACCATCGCCAAAACCCCAGCACATGATAAGTTCTCTGCCTATTATAACATAGACAATGGTACAGGAAAGATCAGGGGCATCTATCTCCAGGGCAATGAGGCCTGCAGGAATATTTTCAGTGCCTGGCTTGATCCCTTCAAGGACCTTGGTGCAACAACGGTAACCATCAGCAATACGAGCGGTACAGATCATCAATCTTTTGATGGAGTGGGACTTCCTGGTTTTCAGTTCATTCAGGATGAAATGGAATACGATACCCGAACCCACCACAGCAACATGGATGTGTATGACCACCTGTCTGCTCCAGATTTGAAACAGATTGCTACCATTGTAGCTGCATTTGTATACAATACCGCACAAAGAGACGCCAAGCTGCCCCGCAAAGAATAGCGCACCTTTGTTTTAAATTTTTAATTATTTTCATCCCCGTTACCACCAGTTTCGGGGATGAATCATTTAAACAGAACACAATGAAAAATATTTTGCTCATTTGCTTCGTTGCAACATTATTTTTTTCTTGCAAGCAGGGTAGCCAGGATGCTGTTGATGCAAAGGCTTATTTTGCCCAACAGGATTCCGGTATGCAGTCTGGCAATGTAAAATTTGTTGAGATTGAAAGTTTTGGAAAGAAATTCAAAGTTTGGACCAAAAGATTTGGCAACAATCCCAAAACCAAGATCCTGTTGTTGAACGGCGGACCCGGTGCAACGCACGAGTATTTTGAGTGTTTCGAAAGCTTCCTTCCGCAGGAAGGCATTGAATTCATCTACTATGATCAACTGGGTTGTGGTTTGTCTGACAACCCCAATGATACCGCCTATTGGGATCTGCCAAGGTTTGTAGAGGAAGTGGAGCAGGTGCGCAAGGCATTGGGCTTGAACAAGGATAATTTTTATCTGCTCGGGCACAGCTGGGGCGGGATTCTGGCCATGCAGTATGCATTGAAATACCAGGATCAAATGAAGGCTTTGGTCATCTCCAACATGATGTCCAGCTGTCCGGACTATGGAAAATATGCGGATGAAGTCCTGTCCAAACAATTTGATAAGACCGTGTTGGATACCCTGATGGCAATGGAAGCCAGGAATGATTTTGCCAATCCCAATTACATGGGATTGTTGATTCCTAATTTTTATGAGAAACATATCTTAAGACTACCTTCTGCCCAATGGCCAGAGCCGGTCAACCGTTCTTTGGGAAAAATGAACCAATCCCTTTATGTAACGATGCAAGGCCCAAGCGAGTTTGGCATTGCAGGTCGGTTGACAAGCTGGGATGTAAGCAAGGAATTGAAAAACATCAACCTGCCCACTTTGGTGGTTGGAGCAAAGCACGACACAATGGATCCTGAACACATGAAATGGATGGCGTCACAATTTAAAAATGGCACCTATTTGTATTGTGAGAACGGCAGCCACATGTCTATGTATGATGATCAGCAGACTTATTTCAAGGGTTTGATTGGGTTTGTCCAAGGTGTTGAGCAAAAATAAATACAACCAGACTTCATTCTTTGGCTTGTTCATAACATTCCCTTAATACTATTGTAACGTTTCCTTTATCTCCCAGCACTAATTCCTTTACATTGCTCTGATAGTTTTGCGCTCAAACCAAAGTAAAACTATCATGAGAAAAATTTATGGGAGTATCATAGCGCTTTTGCTGTTTATACTCTCGCAAAATCCGGCTGATGTATCAGCACAGCAGAAAATTGTTGGTAAAGTAGTATCCAGCATTTCTAGTCAGCCTGTATCAGGGGCTTCCATCCTTGTTAAGGGAAAAAATATTGGAACATCAACTACGGTTGATGGAAATTTTTCCATTGCTGCTCAACGAGGCGATGTTTTGCTGGTGACTGGTGTTGGTGTAAAGGAGAAGGCCTTTGATATCACCAATACTGACTTTCAGTTGCTGACAGTTGATGTTGAGCCCTCGCAGTTGAATGAGGTAGTAGTTACAGCCCTCGGTATAAGAAAAGATAGAAAAAAACTTGGTTATGCGTTACAGGAAATCAAGGGAGAAGCCTTGACTGTTGCGCGTGAAACCAATGTGGTCAATCAATTGGCTGGAAAGGTTGCTGGTGTAACAGTTGTTGGATCTTCTTCTGGTGTTGGTGGCTCATCCAGGGTTACCATCCGTGGTGAAAGATCTGTAGACCTCAACAAAAATCAACCCCTCTATGTAGTTGATGGTGTTCCCATCAGCAATGCGGTGGTAGGTTCAAATGGTAGAAATAACCTTGAAGTAGATTTTGGCAATGGTGCTGGTTTTGTTAATCCGGATGATGTGGAAAGCATCACTGTGTTGAAGGGTGCATCTGCATCTGCCTTGTATGGCTCTCGTGCTGCAAACGGTGTAATTGTGATCAAAACAAAATCTGGTTCTCGGTCAAAAGGAATAGGTGTTGAGGTTTCGAGCAACTATGTTGCAAGTACCCCTTTAAAATTGCCGGAATATCAAGCTGTATATGGTCAGGGAAATGGTAACGGAGGTGCATTCGCATTTGTGAATGGTGCAGGTGCAGGTCTGACTGATGGAACTGACGAAGCATGGGGCCCTAAATTCAGTGGACAAAGTTATCCACAGTTCAACTCTCCAAGAACCCTTAACGGCCAGCCGATACCCTTTTTTGGTGGAGATTTAAATGCTCCAGCTGGTTCCGTCATCACTCCAACACCTTGGGTTGGATATGCCGACAATTTGAAAAATTTTTTGCAGACAGGAAGTGTTTTGACCAATACAGTTTCATTTACAGGCAGCAATGATAAGGGAGATTTCAGGTTGGGGTATACCCGCTTGGATGAAAAGGGAATGGTCCCCAACACTGATTTAAAGAGGAATACTTTAACCTTGTCTGGTGGTTATAATTTTACAGATAAATTGTCAGCAAAGGCATTTGTCAATTACATAAAAGGCAACAGTGATAACAGGCCAACGATCAGCTACGGAACAGAAAGTATTATGTATTTGTTCAATTGCTGGCTACCCCCAAGTGTAGACGTTTCAGCAATGAAAAGACTCTGGATGAACGGTGCAGATAATCTTCGTCAATATGGATTCAATTACAATTATCACGATAACCCATATCTAACCCTTGCTCAAAATACCAATGGCCAAATTTATGATAGGGTCATCGGTAATGCATCTTTGAAGTATGACTTTAATTCTTGGTTGAGTTTGATGGTGCGTGCTGCAACCGATTGGTCACTTGAACGCAGGGAATATCGCAGGGCTTTTAGCACACAGCGTTTCCCATTTGGTCAATACCGTGAAGTGAATTTGATCAATGAAGAATCGAACACTGATTTCTTGTTCAATCTGAACAAGGAACTGAACAAAGACTTCTCTTTAACAGGGAATTTCGGAGGCAACCAAATGCGCCAAATGAGCAAGTTTGATGAGAACAATGCTGGACAGCTTAATATTCCTGGAATCTATAACTTGACCAACTCAAGGATTCCACTTCAAAATACACAACGTACTGTTTCTAAGAAAATCAACAGTATGTATGGTTCTGCTGGAATTGCGTACAGAAACAAATTGTTCTTAGACTTTACAGGAAGAAATGATTGGAGCAGTGCTCTGACTTTACCGGGTGTTTTGCGTGAATTTGGAAATGAGGACAACTCATATTTTTATTCTTCAGTAGCCCTGAGTGCAATTGTAAGTGATATGGTTAAACTGCCTTCTGCCATCAGCTATGCCAAAGTAAGGGGTAGCTTTGCCCAGGTAGGTAATGACACGGATCCATTTACCTATACGCAGTCATTTAATCCATCAATACCTTTCGGTAATTTCCAAATCTATGGAGAAACTGACAGGCTTGCCAATTTGAATTTGAAACCTGAAATCAGTAATTCTTACGAAGTTGGTGCAGAGCTCAAATTTTTGAAAAACAGGATTGGTATCGATGTTACGTATTACAACAGCACAACAAGAAATCAGATCTTGAACATTCCTTTGTCAGTATCGAGCGGGTTCAACAGCCGAAGCATCAATGCGGGTAAAATCAAGAACTGGGGTTACGAGGTGATGCTGAATATTCAAGGTGTTAAGACCAAGAACTTCAAGTGGAATACTGATTTGAATTTCAGTGCCAACAGAAGTAAAGTGTTGGAATTGCGTGATGGTCTCACCAATTTTGTGATGGCAAGCAGAAGGGTAACTGTCGAAGCAAGAGTAGGTGAGCGTATGGGTGATCTTTACGGCATTGGATTTGCACGTGTGCAAAATACAGACCCTGCAGCTCCGTATTATGATGCATCTGGTAAGTTTGTTGGACAAATGGTTTTTGACGCCTCAAACGGTCGTCCGGTTCGTACAACCAACAGAATTAAATTGGGCAACTACAATCCAGATTTTCTTCTTGGGATAATGAACGGCTTCAATTACAAGGGTGTTAATTTGAGCTTCCTGTTTGACATCAGAAGTGGTGGTAATCTTTACAGTGAAACACAGACTGTTGGCCGCGAAGGTGGTATCACAACTGAAACACTTGAAGGCAGAGCAGATGGATATGATTTAACGAAAGCTGGTAACGGGGTTATTGGTAAGGGAGTGGCTTTTGTCGGTGGTGTACCACAGGAGAACACCAGAAAAGTTGCTGCAAGAGAATGGCATACTGCTTGGACTGGTGGTAGAGGTATTGCTGAGGGTGTAATGTATGACGCTTCTTTTGTAAAACTGCGTGAATTGCAAATGGGTTATACCATTCCGGACAAGTTTTGGGGTAAGCTGCCTTTGAGAAGCGTGAACATCAGCCTTGTTGGAAGAAATCTTCTTCTTTGGGATAAAGTTCCTCATATTGATCCAGAGAACATGAGCTATTCAGGTGGAACAGCATTGCCCGGAATCGAGAATATGGCAATACCATCCTCAAGAAGCTATGGCGTAAACTTGAATGTTAAATTTTAATCCATAGAAAAATTATCAAAGATGAAAAAGTTAATCTACATATTTATAGTCACTGCAGTAGTATTTAGCATGGTTTCATGTACCAAAGATTTTGCAGACACAAATACCGACAAAAATGTGCCTACTGCAGTTACCCCTGATCTTTTGTTGAGTGGTGTGATTCGCAGTCTGACCAGCCAGAATGTTAGTAATGCTTGGGGGATAGGAAATTTGGTTGCCCAGTACAACGCCAAGATTCAGTTCGTAAATGAAGACAGGTATCTCTGGAACGAACAAAATGGTGTCTGGAACACAGTCTATGGGAACTACAGAAACCTTCAGAACATTACCCAGTCTTTGTCAGCTGATCCCAACAACAGTTACCTGGGTGTTGCATTAGTGTTGAAAGCATACATGTTCGAAACACTGACAGCAACATATGGTGATGTTCCTTACACTGAAGCAGGACAGGCCAAAACGAGTTCTTTGTTTACGCCAAAGTATGATACGCAAGAAAATATTTACAATGGTGTTTTGGCAGATTTAAAAAAGGCCAACGAAATACTGGCAAAAAGCACCAATGCAATTGGTGGTGATCTTATGTACAATGGTGGAACCGCTGCCATTGTAAAGTGGAGAAGACTGTCCAACTCTCTGAGAATACGTTATTTGTTGCGTATCTCTAAAAAAAGAAGTGTAGCAGCAGACCTTCAAGCCATCGTAGGCGATCCCGTCAACAATCCAATTTTTTTGAACAATGCTGACAATGCTGAGTTGCGCTACCTTGCAGCGGCCCCCAATCAGTGGCCTTTGTATGATTCAAGGGTAGGATCTTTTGATGAGATCAGGGTGAGCAAAACATTGAGTGATAGGTTGACAACATTAAATGACAGTAGGCTCTCCGTTTTTGGACGTCCTTCACAGCGTTCAATTGTAGCTGGTTTACCAAGGGTCGAGGGTATCCCCAATGGCTTGGGTGATGTTCAGGCGTTGAACTTCAATGGTGGTCCACAAGGGGTTTCCAGGGTTGGTTATACATTTGCTTGTTTGGTATGTAACGATGCAGGTCAAGCTGCTCCAGACCCCAGTGCCCCACGTTCAATCATCATGACCTATTCTCAATTGCAACTTTTGCTTGCTGAAGCAAGAGAAAAAGGTTTGATTACTACAGGTGATGCCGCCACATATTATGACAATGGCATTAAATCCAATTTTGATTATTGGAGGTCAGTTGTACCAGGGTCTTACGGAATCAATGTAACTGCTGCCCCCACTTATTTCACACAAACTGCAGTTGCTTACACTGGTACTCAGGCTGTAAAGTTGGATAAAATTTATCTTCAGCTTTGGATTGCGAATTACTTCACTGGTTTCGAAGGTTGGTTTGAGTGGAGAAGAACTGGAAGCCCTGCTATCATTCCGGGTGCTAACAATTTGAACAATAATCTTGTACCTGTTAGATTTATTTATCCTGTTATAGAGCAATCTTTGAATGGCGATAACAGAAAAGAGGCTGTTGCACGCCAAGGAAATACGGATGATCTCAACACTAAAATGTGGTTATTAAGATAGTTTAAAAAATAAATTCATGTATTTTTTCTCATAAGCAGTAGTCGGGCCCCTATTTCTATAGGGGCCCACTTTATTTACTTAATTTCTTTTCTTTATATTGAACCATAAATCAAGCCACATGCGATTCAAATTATTTTTTATTCTTGCTGCATCCCTTTGTCAGTTTACGCTACAGGCCCAGCAGAATAAATACTTACAGGTTCCAGGCGTTAACCAATTCGCTACCATCAATCATTCGGGTATATCAGTACTTCCCAGTGGACGCTATGTGAAACCTGCAGGAAAAGTTTCCATGATAACCCATGATCCATTTGGCTTGACGATTTCTCCTGATGGCAAAAAAGCAGTGGCCCTGCACAATGGGGTGATGACCATTTTTCATTTGGACCTCGATTCAATTGTAAGGGTACCTGATTACGGCAAAACAATTCCTTCCCCATTCAGCAAAGGTTCACTGTTGGGGGCATCTTTTCACAAAGACAATAGGGTGGTTTACCTGAGTGGGGGAGACAATGGAACCGTCATTGCGTATGACATCATTGCGCTAAAAGTTATCAATACCTATTTGCTGGATGGAAAACTGGGTGATATTGATTTCAAAGACAGCTTTACCTCTGATTTGCTTTATAATGAAACTGAAAATGAATTGATGGTTCTTGATCAGGCCAATTACCGTTTGGTGCGCATTGACTGTGCTACCAAGCGCATCAAGGCAAGCATCCCTGTCGGAAGATTGCCTTTTGGATTGGCGTTGAGCCCAGACAAGCGTACTGCTGTAGTGGCCAATGTTGGGATGTATGCATATCCATTGGTCAAAGGAATGACCAAAGAAAACTACAATAAAATGGTGATCAATCACCACCCTTATGGCCATAATACTCCTGAATCCAGGAATGGGACTGTTATTGATGGCAAAGAGATTCCAGGACTTGGTGATCCCAATGCTCCAGAGTCCATGAGTGTTTTCACCATTGATTTAACCACCAATACCGTTACCGCAAAATTGAAAACTGGGCACCTGGTTGGTGAAATGATAGAGGATGCTGAAGTAATTGGCGGTGCGAGTCCTAACAGTATTGCCATCAATGAACAGTTTGCTTATGTGACCAACGCAACCAATGACAATATTGCCGTAATTGATTACCGTAAAGGGAAAATATTGAGGCATATACCCATAAAAGTGGATCCACAATTGGATTCCTTCAGAGGGTTACTGCCATTTGGCATCACCATATCAAAAGATGGATCTTCGCTTTATGTTGCATTGCTTGGGTTCAATGCAGTTGCCGTGATTGACACAAAGACAGACCAGACCTTGGGCCTGATTCCCGCCGGTTGGGGCCCTTCACGGGTTAAATTATCTCCTGATGAAAAGGAAATCTATATTATCAGCAGCAGGGGTTTAGGCGCAGGTCCCAATGGTGGAAAAAACTTTGTCAGCCCTGCCCAGGGTACTTACGTTGGCGACATACAGATGGCTACATTCCAGCGGCTTCCAATACCTGGCTTGGATCAGTTGAAAGCTTATTGGAAGGATGTGATTTCCTATACATATGCCACAGTTGATGTAAAAAAGACCACAAACCCTTTGCCCAGTTTTCCTGGCGAGAAGGAATCTCCCATCAAGCATATCGTTTATATCACCAAAGAGAACCGAACCTATGATGAGGTATTTGGGCAAATGAAAACAGGGAATGGAGATTCAAGTCTTTCAAGATTTGGAGTAGGTGTCGATATTAGCGTAAGGCGCAATTTGACTAAAGGTAGATCTGCCGATAGTTTGGCACTGACCAATGCCAATATTACACCCAATCATCACAAGGTTGCAACACAGTTTGCGTATTCTGATAATTTCTATTGTGACAGCGATGCATCCATCCATGGGCATCACTGGATGATGGGCGTCATTCCCAATGAGTGGGTTGAGGTGAATTCAAAAACGAACAAAACTGCCAATTATTTTTCTGCTGCACCTGGCAGAAGATTTCCAGGCTCAACTGGAAGCATGGATCCAGAGGATTATGCTGAAACTGGGGGTTTATGGGAAGCATTGGAAAGAAAAAAAGTATCATTTTATAATTTTGGTGAGGCCAATGAAACGGCCCATGTCCGCGAAGAATGGATGGATACGGCTACAGGTGCAGCACACGGTGTAATGGTACCCATGCAAAATGCAGCTTTCAAGAGAACCAGCCACAATTATGCAGGGTACAATACCAATATTCCCGATCAGTTCAGGATGAACCAGTTTGAAGATGAATTCACCAAAATGTGGTTGAAGGGAAAAGAGAAAATGCCATCCTTGGTTACTGTTCAGATTCCCAACGATCATACGGCATCTCCAAGACCGCAGGATGGCTACCCCTACACACACAGTTATGTGGCGGACAATGATCTTGCTGTTGGAAGAATCTTGCATTTTCTTTCCAGGACACCCTATTGGAAGAACATGCTGGTGGTGATTACAGAAGATGATCCACAAGGTGGAGTAGACCATATTGATGCGCACAGGAGTATTCTTATGCTGGCTGGGCCTTATGTGAAGCCCAATCATGTTTCTCATACCCATGCCAATTTCGGATCCATCCTGAAAATGATTTACAATACACTGGCAGTGCCTTATGTCAACCAATATGATGTAACTTCCTCACTGCTTTCAGATTTTTTCACAGACAAACCTAATTTTGCACCATATACCTTGGTGATGCCTGACAAAAGGGTTTTTGATCCCAGCAAGGCCATGAAAAAATACAAGCGCGACCTCGATTGGAAAAAAATACTGCAAGGGCCAGCCATGGATGATGAAGAAGACCAGCGGAAAACCCATTATCAAAAACAAAACTAATCGATAATTTTGATTGAAATGTTGAGGGTAAGGGTTTACATATTATTGGTTTTCACTTTTATATTTTTTTCTGCGTCTTCCCAAACAGCGGTTGACTCGGTGAAAAGAATGGATGATGTTGTTGTTACTGCAACCCGAAAGCCAACAGCTGTTGCCAGCCTTCCATATTCCGTCAATAGCTTGTCAAAAAACGGCATCCAAAGGCAATTGTCAAGAACAGTACCGGAATCCCTCAATGGAATTCCTGGTCTCTTCATTCAGAAAACCAACCATGGAGGAGGCTCCCCTTTTTTGCGTGGTCTTACGGGTAATCAATCATTGATTTTGGTGGATGGTATCAGGCTCAACAATTCCATCTTTAGGTACGGCCCTAACCAGTACCTGACCCTGGTTGATCCTTATCTTGTAGAGAAAATCGAAGTGATCAAAGGAACGGGTTCTGTGCAACATGGCAGTGATGCCATGACAGGTGTCATCAACATACAAACAACTGCATTGCAGTTGGGCTCAAAGCCCAATTGGCAAGAAAAGGCCTTGATAAGGCTGTCTGAATCTGGAATGGAATTGACCCTGCGACCAGAATTGAAGTATGAAGGGAAAAAAATTGCATTTGTCGTAGGAGCAAGCGCAAAGAAATTTGGCGACCTCAAGGGAGGTGATACCACAGGGTTTCAGCACCCAACCGGGTACAATGAAATGTCTTACGACATGAAACTGAAAATTGATCTTGGTGCCAACTGGATCATGACTGCTGCCTACCATTGGCTCAATCAGAACAATGTGCCTGTATTTCACAAGTACACATTGGAAAATTTTGCAGTCAATACCTCAGATCCTTTGAAAAGAGGATTTGGTTATATCCAGGCCCAAAAAATATTCAAGTCAAGTTTTTTTAAACAGCTTGACATTTTTGTGGCGGAGCAAATGATTGGAGAACAAAGGTATTCGAGGAAGAATGGATCAGCAGTGATTAGGTACGAGAAAGACGTCGTCAAGACGGTTTCTTGTGGTGCAGATTTGCTTGTTCAATTCAACAAGGTTTGGGATGCCAATACGGGCATTGAAGTATACAACGATTTCATCAGTAGCAAGCGTTCTGATAAAGATGGCTTGTCCGGAACTGTAAAGCAGCTCAGGGGGCTCTATCCGGATAATGCAACCTATGCTAATTTTTCAATCTACAACCTGCATCATTTGCATTGGGGTCGTTTAAAAGCGGAGGCTGGAGTGCGGTTTAATTTTTATACTGCAAAGATCACTGATATAACCTTGGGTAATGTAAAGATTTCTCCCAGTGCAGCCGTTTTTCAGGGAGGGTTGAATTACCAGCTCCTCAAACCCTTGTTCCTGTATGCCAACATCAGTGATGGTTTCCGGGCACCGAATATTGATGATCTTGGGACCCTGGGTATTGTTGATTTCAGGTATGAAATTCCAGCTTATGACCTGAAGCCTGAGCGTTCCGTCAACACTGAAATTGGATTGAAAATTGTCACAAAAAAAATATCTTTTTCAACTGCCTTGTTCAAAACAAACCTGTATGGCCTCATCACCCGTGTTGCTACAGGGGCCGCAATGAATGGCTACCAGGTATACAAAAAAATAAATATTGACAGGGGGTATATAAAGGGCTGGGAAACACAATTTGGGTATAAGCTTTTCAAGGGCCTTAATATTTATGGAAATGCAACCAGCTTGTTCGGGCAAAGCATCACAAGAAATCAGCCATTGAGAAGAATTCCACCCTTTAATGCACGCCTTGGTGGAGATTTTACAACATCCCAATGGACAGCTGGTTTGACCTTTGATCATGCTTCCCCGCAACGCAGGCTTGATGCAGGCGATAAGGCGGACAATAGAATTCCCGCAGGCGGAACGCCGGGCTTTAACCTGCTCAACCTTTATTCTGGATACCAGCAAAAAAGTTTAACATTCAGGTTGTATTGGAATAATATCTTCAATACCGATTTCAGAACCCATGGTTCAGGAATCAATGGCATGGGAAGCGCAGTTTCAGGAATGTTAATCCTCTCATTAAACCAATCCAATGAAAAAAGAAGAAGCTGAATTAATCGTGGATGAGATTTTCTCTTTATATGAGAACCACGGCAATGCTGATTATATTGGTGAACCCGTCTCGCAATTGGAGCACATGTGTCAGGCTGCACAGCTGGCAGAGGAAGAGGGCTATGATGATGAGGTGGTATTGGCCGCTTTTTTTCATGATATTGGACACCTCTGTGAATTTATCATGCCTGTCGAGTTGATGGAAGGCGTTGGTGTATTGGACCATGAATCCATCGGTCAGGAATATTTGGTCAACAGAGGGTTTTCTGAAAGAATTGCTAAGCTGGTTAAAAGCCATGTGGAGGCAAAAAGGTTTCTCACTTTCAAGTTCCCAGAATATTTTGAAAAACTGTCTGATGCGAGCAAATTAACACTCCAACATCAAGGTGGTAGGATGAATGCAGAAGAAGCGGAAGCCTTTGAGGCTGATCCTATGTTTGACATTTACATCAAAATGCGTACCTGGGATGATTTGGCAAAAATCACCAACAAGGCCCTTCCTGATTTGAACAGGTACAAACAAATGGCCATTTCACACCTTATGCAAAACAATTGATTTTATATGAGCAAAAATTACAAACTGGCAGTATTGGATATCGCTGGTACAACCGTTGTTGATAAGGATTTTGTTGCCATTGCATTCGTTGAGGCATTCATGCAATATGGTATAGACCTGCAGATTGAAGAAATAAACCCACTGATGGGATTTAAAAAAACCGAGGCTATTTCAACCGTATTGCAAAGAAAAAAAATTGAGGTAACTCCTGAAAAAGTTGATTTCATCAACAATATCTTTACCAATCAAATGATTTACTTCTATTCCACTTCTTCACAAGTGGAGGCTTTGCCGCATGCGGAAGCGTTTTTTCAGTATTTAAAATCAAAGGGTATTGCAGTAGCACTTGATTCAGGTTTCCCTAGGGTAATTGTTGATGCCATTGTTGATCGATTGGGATGGCTTGAAAGGGGATTGATAGACTTTGTTATTGCCAGTGATGAAGTAGAAAAAGGAAGACCATTCCCTTTCATGATCAACCGATTGATGGAAATGGCAGGAGTTGAGGATAGTGCACTGGTGATCAAGGTAGGAGACACCATGGTTGATATCCAAGAAGGCAGAATGTCTGCTTGTGGTCTGGTGGCTGCAGTTACAACCGGCGCATACAGCAGGGCCGAATTGATGGCCTATTCTCCTGACCATATTGTTGATTCATTGGCAGAACTAGAGCAATACATCTGAGATGAGTGACCAATCAAATTTTGCGCAATTTGAAGACAGTGCAAATGGATTTTCCATAAGGAGTACAAGCATTCCCGAATTAAAGCCCGGTGAGGTTTTGGTAAGAAATACCTACACCACCATTTGCAGGAGTGATATTTATACATTTCAGGGAAAGCGAAAAGAAAAAAGCCCCACAATTCTGGGCCATGAGATTGTTGGTAAAATCGTTTTACTTTCACCAGATGCACCTTCCAAAGATTTACGGGGTCATGCATTGCAGATCGGAGACAGGATAACATGGGGCATTTATGCCAGCGATCCAGCATCTGCTTTCGCAAAAAAAGGTATTCCACAAAAAGGGGAAGATCTTTTCAAATATGGACATGAGCAAATCACTGAGCAAAGTACCTTGCACGGAGGATTGTCAGAATACATTATCCTCAGAAAAAATACCCCCATCATTGCCATTCAGGATGATGCCTTGAGCAACAAAGCGGCATCGCTCATCAACTGTGCGGTCGCCACTGCCGCTGGGGCGATACGCCTGGCTGGCAGTCTTGAAAACCAGACCGTCCTTGTCAATGGTACAGGAATGCTGGGCATCATTGCTTGTGCAATGGCCCATAAAGCGGGTGCACGAAAAGTCATAGCGGTAGATTTCAACATTGATCGTGCAAATCTTGCATTGAAATTTGGTGCTGATCTTGCTTTGGGTGCTGATGCACCTGTGCTTTCATCTTCACCTGTTGATGATACTGTTGAAAAATTAAAGGTAGATGTAGTATTGGAGTTCAGTGGTATTCCTGAAGCCATGAAGTCAACACTTGAATTGCTTGACATTGGCGGAACGGCTGTTTGGATTGGAGCAACTTTTCCCCAGCCAGACATCGCCATCAATGGTGAGAAAATGATCAGAAGGGTATTGACCATCAAGGGGCTTCATAATTATAACCAATCCGATTTGGTAGCTGCAGTTGAGTTCATCGAATCATCCTTCATTGAGTTTGATTTTGATTCTCTTGTTCATGGTGGATTTTCACTTGAACAAACATCTGCGGCCTATCAATATGCTATTGACCATAATCCTTTTAGGGTAGGCATTGATCTTTTTTAATTAAATTTTCTCCCTATGCAAAAAATAAGTTTGGTAGTATTTGACTTGTCTGGTACCACTGTAAGTGATGACAATGCTGTGGCAAAATGTTTGTACGAAGGTGCCAAGCATTTTGGACTTGATGCAACGATTGAAGATTTTGAAAAGACAATCGGTACCAACAAGATCAAGCTCTATGAGTTCATGATTGCCAGAGACAACGGAGTGGATGTCTTGATTGAAAACCTGGAGCGGTATCATTTTCCAGAATACCATGAAAAGGCATTGACTGTATTTGATCATTATTCGAAACTGATGGTGGACTACTATCGGAGTGAGGTCAAGGCAATGCCTGGTGCAGAGGAAACCTTTGAATGGTGTCACCAGAACGGCATCAAGGTGGCAACAGATACCGGTTTTCATAGGGATGTCAATACCGCCATCATGGAAGGGTTACAATGGAGAGAAAGGGGCTTGATCGATCTTTCCTTGGATGTTGAAAGCACTGAGGGGATTGGAA
>Ga0209769_1000579_pt1 | contig 14386 bp, 15 predicted proteins | sample LauGreSuBDMM15DN_2_FD_187569 | JGI IMG/M metagenome (GOLD analysis project Ga0209769, IMG submission 187569) | Freshwater lake microbial communities from Lake Michigan, USA - Su13.BD.MM15.DN (SPAdes) (version 3) | ecosystem: Environmental > Aquatic > Freshwater > Lake | place: Lake Michigan, USA...
GCCAAATCGGGCAGTTGCCTTATCTATAGCGCTATCTGCCTCTCGCCACCCACGTTCTCGGGCCCCCAGTTCAAGTTGGACCGGCACTTCCTCCTGCAAGTTACTTAAGGAGACCCCCACTAAGCGAATACGAGCACCGTCATTGCGCAGGGCCAGATATAACTTCTTCACCACTTCATAAGTCTCATGGGTGCTATCGATAGCAAGTGGCAGAGTCTTAGAGCGCGTAATCGATGTGAAATCTGCAAATTTAATTTTGATGGTGATCGTCTTTGCAAAGAGTCCTGCATCGCGCAAGCGCGCAGTAGCTTTCTCACTCATCCGCAAAAATTCTCGCAAGATCTCCTCCGGTGAATCTATATCGCGTGAGAATGTCTCTTCATTGCCGATGCTTTTCTCCGGTTCATTGACCACCACATCGCGATAATCACGCCCCCATGCAAGTTCATAGAGTGATTCACCTGTTGCATCCCCCAGTGCGCGAATGAGTGTGGAGCGCGCAGTATTGGCAATATCAGCAACGGTATGAAGCCCTAAGCGATCTAGGGATTCAGCTGTCTTTGGTCCCACTCCCCAGATAGCGCGCACAGGAAGTGGATGAAGAAATTCAAGGATTCGATCAGATTTGATTTCCAGCATGCCATTAGGTTTGCAATGTTGGGATGCAAGCTTTGCGATGAACTTAGAAGGTGCGATACCCACTGAGCAGGTAATGCCCTCCTCTTTCTCCACCTGCGCGCGAATCAACGCTGCTATCTCACGTCCTGAGCCAAAAAGCTTCTTAGAACCTGTGACATCGAGAAATGCTTCATCGAGAGATATTGGCTCCACCAGTGGCGTGTAGGAGTTAAAGATTGTCATCACACGCTCTGAGATTTCAGAGTATCTATGGTGTTCAGGTGGGATAAAGATGGCATGCGGTGCCATCCGCTTTGCGCGCCCCACCGGCATTGCAGCTCTAATTCCAAATTTGCGAGCTTCATAGTTTGCCGACAGGACTACTCCGCGCACGCCAGCTCCGACAACAAGTGCCTTACCTTTATATTGGGGATTATCGAGTTCAGCGACAGATGCATAGAAGGCATCCATATCGACATGCAAGATGGTGGGCTCCTGCGCCTCTTGCATACTCATATCGCCACACTATCTGCTTGGCTTCGCCATTTTTCGTAAGCAAGCCTTAAGTCCCACACTGCTGTTGCGCGGATAGAGATACCGCGGGCGCCTGTGCGACGGGTCTGCCCGCGCACCAAGAGAAGTGATGTCGAATAGAGAGTTGATGCGTGATCGACTTGTGCATCAGGAAAGAATGTTGAATCACTACACCCATAACCATCATCGAGAGTTAGGAAGATGACGCGGCGACCCGAGCGCACCGGCGGGGTTTGCAGCGCCACCTTCACTCCTGCAACAAGGATTGATGAATTAGAGCGATGAGAAAGTAAATCTGAGGATTTCACAGCACCAATTGCATTGAGAAATGGCGCATAGAAGCTGAGCATATGTTGGGTGACATCCATGCCGAGCCGTTCAACTTCACTGCGCACCTTCTCAGCCATATTTAGTGGCTGCAGGCCACTGCTTTCAAGTGCAGGAGCTGCAAAACCAAAGGTCAGTTGTGATCCTGGAATATGTGCAACTGGTGATTTCTGTAAGTCACTAAAGTGCAAGAGTAAATCGCGCTGATTGGTATGCACCGAATCAAAGGCTCCGGTCATAATCAGATTCTCCACCACCGGTGTTGATGCACCCGATCTGCGATAGAAGTCGGCCAAGTCGATATAGGGCTGGCCGGTAATAATTGATGCAATCTCTTTCTCTGATATTCCTGCAACGCTAGAGAATGCAATACGCACAGCATCGCCATCGAGTGTGCGCTCAATACGATAATCAGCAGATGATGTATTGATATCAAGGGGCGCGATTCCCACACCAATTTGGCGCGCTTCATCAAGTAGCAACCGCTTGGGATACATGCCAGGGTCGTGGGTCAATATCCCTGCAATAAATGCTGCAGGGTGATGAGTTTTGAGCCATGCTGATTGATAGGTGGGTAGAGCAAAGGCAGCCGCATGTGCTTTACAGAAACCAAAGGATGCAAAGGCGCGCAGAACATCCCAGATTTCAGTAATCACTTTCAGTTCATAGCCACGTTCTGTGGCAGCAGGAAAGAACCAATCGCAGACCTCTTGTTGCCCAGCCCTATCCCCCAGCGCTCTGCGCTTCTCATCAGCTGCAGCCAAGGAGATACCTGTCATCACAGAGATAATCGAGATCACTTGTTCGTGAAAGACAACAACGCCTTCAGTTTCAGACAAGATCGGCAGCAGATCAGGATGAATAATCTGCGCCGGGCGAAAGCCATGGCGTGCTTCAAGGAATGGGCGAATCATGTCGCTCTTAACCGGCCCTGGTCTAAAGAGTGAGATATCGATAATCAAATCGTTAAAGGTGCGAGGTTCGAGCTTTCCAACGAGTTCGCGTTGCCCGGGGCTTTCCACTTGGAAGATTCCGAGGGTGCGCGTTGATTGGATGAGTGCGTAGGTATCAGCATCATCGAGTGCTATCGCATCGATATCGAGTTCTTGATCTTCCACTCTCTTAATCTCATGCACAGCATGTGCAATCGCCGATTGCATCCTCACACCCAAGATATCGAGTTTAAGTAGACCGATATCTTCCACATCATCTTTATCAAATTCCACCATAGGAAAACCACCAGCGTTGAATTGCACAGGTGCGCGATCAAGAAAGGCAGCATCAGATAAGACCATGGCGCAGGGGTGCATCGCTAAGTGTCGTGGCAGACCATCAAGGCGTGCAGCAAGTGCAATAGTGGCGCGAGTAAGAGGCGCCGATGTATTGAAGTCCTTGAGTTCAGGTAGTGAGTTCAGCGCTGCATCGATATTGCCTGCGCGAATATGCGGCATCGATTTCGCAAGTAGATCAATCTCCATTGCGGGCATGCCGAGCGCTGCCCCTGCATCACGGATTGCATTACGTGCACGATAGGTATCGACCATAGCGACGGTTGCACAGCGTGAAATAAGTCCTGGTTGATCCCACTTATCTGGGCCATACTTTTTAAAGACCATCTCATAGATCTCAAGGCGCCTAGCTGATTCCACATCGATATCGATATCAGGAAGTGCGCGCCTAAGTGGTGAACAGAAACGCTCCATCAACAACCCATGTTGCATGGGGTCCACTCCTGATATTCCAAGTAAGTGGCAGATGAGAGATCCTGCACCGCTGCCACGTGCTGCAACGCGAATGTCGGCGCCCCGCGCCATATCGGTAATGTCGGCAACTGTTAAGAAGTAGGACTCATATCCCAGCGTTGCAACGATGGCGAGTTCATCATCAAGTCGTGCTCGCGCTTTAGCAATGGTTGCGCCATCGTTATAGCGCCAATTGATTCCAGCTTCAGAGCGAGTGCGGAGCAAGGTGCGCATTGCAGCAGGTGACTCGGCGCCCACAACATGGGGTTCGGGTAGATGGATGCCACCTAAACCAATATCGCGATGGGCAGATAGGACTGCGCGCTCTGCCCACTGACGCGTTGTCTTAAGGAGTGCGCGTGGTGTGCGCTCTCCTGCTGCTCTCGCAATCTCTGCAGCTAAGGAAATCATCTCCTCACTGCTCTTTACATACGCTTCAGCATTACGGCGCTCCACATTACGTGGATGTAGCGGCACTAATTGACGCGCACAATCAAGGACATCAGCCAGTGGGCCATCAGCGCGATCACGCATGCGTGCAGCATTGGTAATCACCGCATCAATATCGTTATCGCGAGCAAAGATCAGTGAACGCGCAGCATGAGCGGTTGAGCGCGGCCCACTGCCTGCAACTAAGTGTGATACACATTCCATAGCGTGGTCTGCAAAGAGATCACGGGTCTGGTTAAAGATTTCCAGAGCCATATCAAAGCGGTGTGCGGCAAGTGCCTGCGAGACTGGGGACTCAGGGCCATGTAGTAGATGAAGATTGGATGTGTATTGGCTAAATTTCTCTAGCAACTCAGGAGTTAACACGGCAGTGCGATTGGCGCTATTCATCTGCAAGCCTGTGTAGAGACGGACCAAACTGCGCCACCCACCATCGCCATGTGCCAAGACTGTGACGCGTGGAAGTGTGCCCGAGACATCACCGATTGCAATCGGAAGATTGATTCCAATAATCGGTGCAATCCCATGAGATACACATGCTTTGGTAAAACGGATAGCACCAGCTAGCCCATCGCGATCTGTCAGTGCGAGCGCCGGCATCTCAAGCTCTGATGCACGCGCCACTAAATCCCGTGGTTGCGTTGTTCCGTATTTAAGTGAATACGCACTTGCTGTGCGCAGATGGATAAAGCTCATTACTAGATAGCTCTCACAATCCATTGACCCGTTGCTTCATCGCGTTCGAGTTGGAATGTGGTCAGTGCGCCAATGGGAGCTGCCTCAACTGTCCAGAGCGCACGCGCTTGATCATCGGGGCGAAACTTGCCATCGCTAATACGGTTCCACCATCCACCTGCCTCACACCATCGCGATAAGACTGCATGGATACGAAAGCGCCGCCCCTTAAAGGTAAATTCGATAGGTGTAAGTCCCCCATCGGATATGACCTCGTGAGCCTTAATAACTTCTGCTGACATCTTCTCTTACTTCCCCTAGGTACCTGTTGATAATTCGAACAGATGTTCGAAAAGTAGTCCAGAGGTCTGACAAGGGCAAGTGGCCCCCACCTGAGCCTGAATTGAGCGTGGATCCACCCCTGCCCGAGGGGCGGCAAAGGGCGTGGCGTGGAGGGAGATAGTTGAAATTTCAACTACTATGGACCTGTACATATCCACTAACTCTTAGGAGACACAATTGAACGCAGTACTTCTCGTAGGCCGAATTCTCTTCGCCTTTATCTTCATCACATCAGGTATCGCTCACTTCGCAAAGCTTGAAGCGATGACAGGTTACGCACAGTACAAGAAGCTCCCTGCTGCAAAGCTCGGCGTTCTAGCCTCTGGTCTGTTCTTCCTTCTCGGTGGCGTCTATATCGCTATCGGTCTCTGGGTTGACCTTGGCGCACTTCTCTTGGCAATCACCCTCATCCTCGCTGCAGTCATCTTCCACAACTTCTGGAAAGAGACTGACCCAACAGCTAAGCAGAATGAGATGATTGCATTTAATAAGGACATCGCACTCGCAGGCGCTGCTCTTATCCTCTTTGCACTCATTGCATTTGGATCACTCACAGAGTTCGGTCCAAGCGTTGGAAGCCTGAACTTCTTCAACTTCTAATTTAAAGTTCACTAAAAAGCCCCTCGAGAAATCGGGGGGCTTTTACTTTTGACCTGCCAAGATAGCCACATGGAAATCCTTGGAGCACTTATCGCAGGCTCCTTTATCGGCGCAGTCCTGGGCTTTGTCGGCGCAGGTGGTGCGATGCTCTCAGTGCCAATTCTCATGTATCTATTTGGCTTTGAACCCAAGCTAGCAACGACTGCTGCGCTGGCCGTTGTCTTCCTAGCAGCGCTCTCTGGTGCTATCCCTAAAGCCCGTAAGAAGCAGATTCTCTATCGCGATGCCTTTGTCATCTCAGGCATTGGCCTCATTACAAACTTTGGCTTTGCTTCCATTGCGCAACATCTTCCTGATTCCCTCATCACAACAGGTTTTGCTGGCGTGCTCATACTTGCTGGAGCCTCCATGCTGCGACCACCGCGTCTTGAAGAACATAAGCGCATGCCGATCTCTGTGCTGATTGTGATGTCACTTCTGATTGGTTCGATGACAGGGCTCTTTGGAATCGGCGGTGGCTTTCTTGCCATCCCTGTTCTTGTTCTCTTCTTCGGAACTCCTCAAGCAATCGCGGCAGGAACATCACTTCTGATCATCGCGCTGAACTCACTGATCTCATTTATTGGCCACCGTGCACTGTGGGCAGATGTGCAGTGGCATATCCCCATCTTTATGGCAGGGGCTGCAATAGTTATTGCCCAGCTTGCATCGCACTTTTCAGGAAAGACATCTCCTGTCGTATTGCGTAAAGCCTTTGCCTATCTGCTCTTTGCAGTCTCACTCTTCACACTCATTAAGACCTGGATCTAAACCTTAATCACGCGAGAGAAGAAGCCCGCCATCGCAAGGAGTGCAACGGGATAGAACATCGCAACAGGTAACGAGAATATATCTGCGAGGAATCCTGTAATCGTTGGCCCAATAAAGTAACCAGCAATTCCCGTGACTCCCACGCGAGCAATGGCCACCCCTGGCGCAATTCCTGGAATGCGGCTTGCAGCCAAGATAAATGCAGGAAACATGGGCCCGATACCAAGTCCAGCTGCAGCAAAGCCAATATTGATAATGATAAATGCAGGTAGTGGATGTGAATCTGAAAGTGGCACTGCAATAGCAATTGCACTTCCCCAGATGATTGCGCCGCCAAAGCCACCCATACGAACAACTGCAGCAGGGCCAAACTTTTCAAGGGCCCAATCTCCAGAGAAGCGAGCAATAATCATTGCAAGTGAGAATGATGCAAAGGCGGCAGCATTAAGTCCCTTACCGATACCCATGCTGTCTTTAAGCAGAAGCGCGCCCCAATCACTGGCTGACCCTTCAGCAATGAGCCCACCGAGCATTCCAAAGCCCATCCACCAAAGGGGTGCTGTCTTTTTTCCAAAGAGTGGAATCTTGGCAGATGAATCTTCATGATCGCCTTTATGGTTATCAAGATCTGGTGGCAACATATAACGCGAGAGTGGAATAAAGAAGATGATGGAGAAGATGCCGACACCAATCAAGTTCTCACGCGGATCAACAAAGTGAGCAATTGAGCCACCGAGCACTGTTGTTGCAAATGCTCCCACGCTCCAAAAACCATGGAAGGAGACCATCCATTTGCGGTTGACGAGATTCTCAACTTCGACAGCCACAGTGTTGCTCGTGATATCGAGGTTTGCATAACCGAGGCCCATAACAAAGAGTGCACAAAATAACTGCGTAAAGGTTGTCGCACTTCCCATTCCGATGAGTCCTATAGGCATGACTAGCACTGCAAAAGAAATTACCCTCTTGGTTCCAAAGGTGTGAATAGCTCGTCCTGCCATCTGAGCACCGAGAACTGCGCCAATCGTGCTTCCAATGAAGACTAAACCGAGTTGTGAATTGGTAAGACCAATCGCCTCTTTAATCTCAGGAATGCGGGGCACCCAACCCATAGAGACGACGCCCATGAAGAAGAAGATTGCCCAGAGCGCATTACGGGCTCTGATTCCATGCTCGTATGGGCTCAAGGTCTGTGACATGGCGCGACGCTATCTCATAAAGTTCACCTATGGATGGAATTCTCGAAAAGGCAGCAGTTAAACGTTTCAAAGAGGCAGCAGATTCGCTAGGAGTTAAGGGTGAGATAAATATTCTCGCCGACACAGCTCGCACTGCAATCGATGCAGCAAATGGTCTTGGTATTGAAGTCGGACAGATTGCATCCTCTCTGATCTTTAAACTGCCATCCGGTAATCCACTGCTAATCATTACTAGTGGTCGCCATCGCGTTGATACTGAACTCGTTGCAAAGAACCTGAACATCCCAGAACTCGGACGCGCAGATGCCAACTACGTTAAAGAAGTCTCTGGCTATTCAGTAGGTGGGGTGAGCCCACTGGGGTGGATTTCAAAGCCAGAGATAATCCTTATCGATGAAGCGCTCAACGATTACGACGTCGTCTGGGCAGCCGCTGGTCATCCCCATGCGGTATATCCAACAACGTATGACGAATTGATTCAATGCACTGGTGCGCAACCAATGGTTGTAGGAGAATAGTTAAATGAAGAATAAAACTTTCGTAACTGCCGTTTATGCTTCTTTTGCTTGGAACCTATATTTAGTTGGCGGTGTCATGTTGGGTGCTTCTTACGCACTTGATCGCGCAGCTGGTGGTCAATTTGAGGTCTTTCCCACTTACCTCAGAATTGTTTACATTTTAAATTTTGCCCTAATTGCTTATCAGGTAGTGATTTTTACTCGCTCCTCCTACGGCCTAGCAGTTAAGCCAAAATGGATAGTTAAAGTATTTGTTATTCTCGGATTCTTTGGAATTCTTGCTAATGCAGCATCTCGAAGCGCTAATGAGCGTTGGAACGTTATTCCCGCATTAATCATTACATTTGCTTTTTATCGAATTTTGAAATCCAACACAAAAAGAACAGAAGTAGCCGCGTAGGCATTTCCGATGAGAGACCAAGTTCGAACCTCATACAGAATTTCCTCGGTAGCGATGGTTTCAAAAGCCATAGGGGGCGTCTCCCCTGTTGGCTGGGTGAACAAGCCAGAGATCACTTTGATTGATCAAGCACTCAACGATTACGACGTTGCCTGGGCTGCAGCCGGGCACCCGCACTCTGTTTATCCCACTTCATACCTTGAGTTATCACGAGTAACTGGTGCCACACCTATGGTTGTTGGCGACTAATTGTTTTTATTCTCCTCCGATAATGGTGTTCCAATAATTGGAGTCGGTCCACTCGTGGTGTATCCAACTCCCAATGCCTTAGTTGAGGGATCCGTTCCAACGTTTAAGCTAAATGGGCTGATGGCACCTCTTCGTGCTTCCGCATCTTCTCTGCGTAGGAGTTCCAATTGAGCTACTGAAAGTTCATGCCTCGAATTGTTTCGTTTTCGCCAAAATTTTAGAGAGAGTTTCATAAGGTCAAGCCTCCCTCTCTAATTGAACAAATTGACTCAATGATTATTTATGCTAGTAGCCAAAGAGGTCAAAATCAATGATTAAGATATTACTTGGATAACCGCGGGAGAGTAGTCTTCGTTCATGAATGACAACACTGAGTGCATCTTCTCTTATGCCGTCGAGGGTCTATCCGCCACACCTATGGTTGTTGGCGATTAATTATGAACACCTTAGGAATGATCACCATGGTTATTGATGACTATGACGTGGCTATTTCTCACTACGTTCATGATCTGGGCTTTACTCTTATTGAAGACACAGTTCTGTCTCCTGAAAAGCGTTGGGTAGTAGTTGCACCTAGCTCACAAGGTGCTCGAATTTTGCTTGCAAAGGCTGCAAATGAAGCACAGGTGGCAGCGATAGGTAATTCAACTGGTGGGCGTGTGGGTTTCTTTATGTATACAACTAACTTTAACGAGACCTATAAGAACTATTCATCTAAAGGAATTGAGTTCATTGAAACTCCACGCCAAGAGGCCTATGGTCAGGTTGTGGTCTTTAAGGACAAGTATGGAAACAAGTGGGATCTAATTGAACAAAAATAGCAATGTCACTAAGGCAAGGATCTTTGAGTGGCTAGGTGTTGCAACTGCCATTGTTTACTCACTTCTAGTTGCTGCAAATATTGGAGCTGAGTTCATTGGATTCACCTTGCTTCTGACATCCTCTGCTCTTATTGGTATTTGGGCATATCTCGGAAAACACCGGGGAATTCTTTTCCTGCAGTTCTTTTATGCAGCAGCTGGCATTATTGGAATGATTCGGTGGTTCTAAATGATCGTTGCCTACTTCTGGACCATCACTCCTAGCCGTATTCCCTTTGCGATAGTTGCAATGGCTATGGATAGATTTGTTTTACGTTCATCCAAAAACGTAGGATTCTTTAAATCACTAGGTACTGGCAAAGGTGAGACTTTCACACCCGCCGATGCCAACGCTCTTCGCTGGGGTTTGATTGCACAAGTCCATGACATTGATGCTTTTGATCAGTCTTTTGTTGTCAAGCAGTGGCGCAAAAATAGTGTGAGTGAATTTCGTGCCGTTCTTGAACCCATCTCTTCTCATGGTCAATGGGCTAAACAAGAACCCTTTGTGGCATCTGCAAAGGATTGGACTGGCCCTGTTGCAGCAATTACACGAGCGCGCATTAAGTGGCACCAAAACTTTCGCTTTTGGAGCTCTGTACCACCAGTAACAATGTCGCTGAAGTCAGCACCTGGATTGATTGACGCTATTGGAATTGGTGAAGCTCCTATCGGTTTGCAGGGAACTTTTTCAATCTGGGAGTCTGGTGAGGCTATTAAGAATTTTGCATACAAAGGCGCAGCCCACCAAAAGGCGATTGCAGACACAAGTACCTATAACTGGTATTCAGAAGAGCTCTTTGCACGCTTTGCGCTCAAAGATATTCGCGGTTCGATTAATAGTTAAGAAGGCTTATAGGGCAGACTTAAGCCATGTCGATTCGTCATTACAATCCAAGACGGCGTCGCCATGGGCAGTTATCGCCTCGCGTGAATGGCTTATTGAACTCTGTAGTTGCCATAGCAATCCTTCTTCAACTCATCTATCCATTAGTTGATGGTGAATTTTTGAGATTGCTGACTATCAATGTTGTTTACTGGGGCGCAGGAGCGATGTTGCTGCATGCATTACTAGCATATGGAACTCGTTACGCAATTACATATCTTTTCTTCACATTCTTTTTTGCTCTCACCATCGAGCATATTGGAGTCATGACGCAGTGGCCTTTTGGTAACTATTCATACTCTGGTGATTTAGGTTTAAAGATTTTTGAAGTTCCACTCGTTGTTCCTTTTGCATGGATCATGATGGCGCACCCGGTCTTAACTGCCGCTCGTCGCATTGCAGGTAATTGGGTATTTCTTTATGGCGGTATAGCGCTTGCAGCTTGGGACTTATTTCTCGATCCCATGATGGTGGCAGAGGGCCGTTGGACATGGGTTGTTACTGGCGCTCATGTTCCCTTTCAACCTGAGATTCCTTTATCCAATACCTTTGGTTGGTTACTCAGTGGAATGTTTTTAATTGGTGTGTTACATCTGATTACTCCACGCGAAAAGCGAAAGGGTGGCGCCACATTCCGCACTACCGACATATTCCTTTTATGGACATTATTCTCAGGAATTATCGGCAACTTATTCTTCTTTGACCGCCCAGGCATTGCCTTCTTTGCTGGAGGTATCTATGGCATGGTCTTTGCCCCGTATTTCTTCAACCGCTGGTTAGGACGCCCTTAGATTCTATGGACTACCTCTTAACAATTCCTTCCAGTTTTATTCTCCTCATCTCTCTGATCAACTTCCTTACCATTCGCACCCCTGACAAGACTTCACAAATTCAAGAGTCGATATCTGTCGTAGTGCCTCTTCGCAATGAAGCTAATAATGTTGGTGAACTTGTTGCCTCTCTAAGAGATCAAGAAAATCTCACCCAGATTGAGTTTCTACTTCTAGATGATAATTCTGAAGATGACACCTTGGCCTTACTGCAGCAACACGTTTCAGGCCTATCAAACTTTCACATACTGAGTGGAACTACGCTGCCACAAGGCTGGATTGGTAAGACGTGGGCATTACAACAGCTCTTGGAAAGATCTACTGGCGAAATCATTATCTCCATTGATGCTGATGTGCGATTAACCTCAGATGCAATAAGCAAAGCAGTGACTCTGCTAAAGAACGCACAGTTAGATTTCCTCTCCCCGTACCCAAAACAACTGGCAAATAGCTGGTCGGAAAGGCTCATTCAGCCGCTGTTGCAATGGTCGTGGATGTCCACAGTAATCTTGCGAGTTGCTGAGAAGAGTTCACTCTCATCAACGGTTGTGGCTAATGGGCAGTTCTTTGTTGTCAGGAAAGCTGCGTTGGATCAAATGGGTGGCTATGACAGCGTGCGCAATAAGGTTTTAGATGATGTTGAGCTAGCTAGATCCCTTGTTAAAAATGGTTCTCGCGGCTGCGTTGCAAATGGCGCAGCAATTGCTTCCACTCGGATGTATTCATCATGGACGGAAATTAAGGCCGGGTATGGCAAATCTCTACACGCAGCATTTGGTTCAGTTCTTGGTTCAGCCATCGCAATCGTATTCATATTTTTAACTGGCATTGCCCCACTTATTGCAGGCATCACGGGTTCTCCAATTGGTTGGTATGCATTTGCTGCAGTCACTCTTACGCGGGCAATGAGTGCAATCAAAGTAGGTAAGACTGGACTAGATGCATTCCTCCATCCCCTCTCATCGGCTTTGCTTATCTACTTAATCATTTACTCTTGGATGATGCGTGGTCAGGTGCAATGGAAAGGCCGCACATTATGAAGATAGTTGTTATTGGCGCAGGTATGGGTGGCATGATGTCGGCGGCGCGGTTGGCTAAAGCTGGACACCAGGTTTCACTCTATGAAGCATCAGATCGTGTGGGCGGAAAACTACACACTGAATGGATTGGCAAAGTTGCCTTTGATACGGGTCCATCTCTTTTAACTCTGCCTGCTGTCTATAAAGATTTCTTTGCGCGCACCGGAAAACATCTAGGTCTGTTATGTGAAATCCAGACCGTTGATCCATCTTTTGATTATCACTTCGCTGATGGCACTAGCGTGAAGTTTGCCAATCTATCCAGGTATCACACGCTCAATAATCTACGTGCTGCCTATGGTGAACCTATAGCAAGACAATGGGATCAGCTCATGCGCCGTGCTGAAAAGATGTGGGATGTTTCGCGGGAACCATTTATTGAAAATGAACTGCGCTCTCCCTTTTCTCTACTCAAGCGCTTTTCACTCATCAGAGATCTTAAAGTCATTGCCCCTTGGAAAACTTTAAGAGACATTGCCACGCAAGAACTTTCCGATCAACATCTTCGATATATCTTGGATCGCTATGCCACCTATAGCGGCTCTGATCCACGCAGAGCTCCTGCAGTTCTCTCCACCATTGCCTACGTTGAAGAATCATTTGGTGCTTGGCATATCAAAGGCGGTCTTGGAACGTTAGCAACGCTGGTGCATGAGCGAGCAGAGAAGGTAGGGGTTACTTTTCACCTCAACTCCCCTGTTGCATCAATTAATGTAAAAAAGGGCAAAGCTAAGGGAATTACTTTAGATAGCGGTGAAGTAATTGAAGCTGATGCAGTTATTGCAAATGCTGATGCCTCACTTATCTATAACACTCTGATCAAGGGAAAAATACGAAAGATTAAAAAGGTCAGAAAAAACATTGCCAAGGCTGATGCCTCTTTAGCTGGATTTTCATTGCTTCTTGGCATGCGAAAAGATGGCTCAGAGCCTCTCAATCACCACACCGTTCTCTTTCCTAAAGATTATGACGCAGAGTTCGATGCGATATTTAGCTATAAGCAGCCCGTTTCAGAACCCACCATCTATATCTGTGCACCGCGTGATGAGTCAATGTCGAAAGATGAACTTCTTGAAGGTTGGTTCGTTCTAGTTAATGCACCCGCCCATGGCGCAGAGAGCTTTGATTGGAATGATGCTGAGTTTGCTCGCAAGTACGCCAACACCATTATTGATCAGATAGAAGCACGTGGTATTCCAGTTCGCTCTCGCCTTGAATCAATAACGATTAGAACTCCTGCAGATTTAGAAAACTCTGTGCGAGCACCTGGTGGATCCATCTATGGAACATCAAGTAATGGTGCACGAGCAGCCTTTATGCGTGCAAAGAACCGCTCACCTATTAAGGGTTTGTATTGTGTTGGTGGATCGGCTCATCCTGGTGGCGGATTACCTTTAGTGGGATTGAGTGCAGAAATGGTTGCTAACGCAATTGGGAGCGCGCAAAGCGGACAACCATTAAAAAGCCACTGATTTGAAGTATCAAGAAGGCAAGTGAAAGTATAAATATTCCTGGCAGATTTAACTGCCACATAATCAAAACAACGAACAAGAACGATGCACGCACTGGGCGTTCTGCTGGTGTGACAACACCAATATCTGCAACACCGAGTGAGACTAACTTGGCTCGTGCATATTCTTGAAAAGATGCAACGCTCCATAGCGTTATTACTAACCAAGCTGGAACACCGATGACATATAGGGCATAGAGCCATAGCGCTTCACTCACACGATCAACTACAGAATCAAGGGTTGCACCCCAAGCACTTTGGCGCTTTTGAAATATCGCAACGCTTCCATCAATACCATCACAGAAAAGTGAGAAGACAAGAAAGAGAACTGCCCACCACGAGGTGGCAGTTAGCGCTGTGGCAGCTGCTGCAACAAGACCTAACATCGTTAACACGTTTGGTGAAATGCGCAGCAATGTTGCAACTAGACCGCAGCGATAGGAGATATTGAGCCACCACGCAACAACACCGGTAACAGGGGCATCGTTGTGTAACGAACTCCATGTAGCAGTGAACTCTTGCTTAGTGAGCATTTTCTCTCTTCCTTTTTCTGGCGGTGCAGTATTCATAGTATAGAAGTGCAGGCTCGCAAGAGCGTCCAGAATGGCGTAGATAAGTGGGTGAGAGTATCTTTACGCTGTGAGTTCAGCGACTAAGTCAGAGTTACAAGAGACACGCGATGGCGTAGAGATTGAACTCACTCAATTCATGCGTGAGCAAAGCTCGTATCTGCTTTCAATCTCACCTGAACTACATC
>Ga0209769_1000580_pt1 | contig 14382 bp, 13 predicted proteins | sample LauGreSuBDMM15DN_2_FD_187569 | JGI IMG/M metagenome (GOLD analysis project Ga0209769, IMG submission 187569) | Freshwater lake microbial communities from Lake Michigan, USA - Su13.BD.MM15.DN (SPAdes) (version 3) | ecosystem: Environmental > Aquatic > Freshwater > Lake | place: Lake Michigan, USA...
CTACATCCGATCACTTGAAGTCTCGGGCGAAGGTTGGCGATTAGATCAGGCGACTGAGTTTCTCGTGGTTGCAGCGACCCTTCTTGACCTCAAAGCAGCCCGATTACTTCCAAGTGGCGAAGTTGAGGATGAGGAAGATCTAGCCCTGCTCGAAGCTCGCGACATTCTCTTCGCCCGACTCCTGCAGTACCGAGCATTTAAGGAGATCGCAGCTTCCTTCCAATCCATGATTGAGGCGGCCGATAAGGCATTTCCCCGCGTGGTCGCCCTCGATGCCGCGCTCTCGGCCCTTCTGCCGGAGGTTCTCATTGGGGTTGGGCCTGAGCGCTTTGCCTCGATCGCTGAGCGTGTGCTGACCCCCAAATCTCCTCCTGTTGTGGGCATTGCGCACCTCTATACGGCCTTAGTGAGCGTGAGCGAGCAATCTAAGCTCGTCGTAGAAGCTCTGCGTCACTCCAAGACCATGAGTTTTCGCAGCCTCTGCCATGACACCGACTCAACGATGGTGGTCGTAGCCCGATTCTTAGCCCTGCTTGATCTCTACCGCCAGGGCAACCTCAGATTCAACCAGGTGATCGCCCTGGGAGAGCTCCAGATCAGCTGGACGGGGTCGCAAGAGGGCGATGTTGAGATAACCGACGAATTTGATATCCCAGTAATCGGAATAGACGAGACAGTAGAGGGTGAAAATGTCTAATGTAGAAGTTGATAGATCGATTGAGGCGATCCTTATGGTCGTAGATGAGCCCGTTACTGAGCTCACTCTTGCCACGGTCCTCGAGGTCACAGTCGATGTCATCAAGGAGTCGCTTGAGCGATTACAGGGTAGCTATGACGATCGAGGATTTGCCCTCAAAGCGATCAACGGGGGATGGCGCTTCTATAGCCACCCAGATTGTGCGATCGCCGTTGAGAGGTTTGTCCTGGATGGCCAGCAGAATCGCCTCACCCAGGCTGCCCTCGAGACCCTTGCTGTGATTGCCTACCGCCAGCCTGTCTCACGAGCCAGAGTGTCGGCCATTCGTGGGGTTAACGTTGAGGCTGTAATGAAGACCTTGGTTACACGAGGCCTCGTTGAGGAGTACGGGGTCGAAAATGAGACTGGGGCGATCTTGTACAAGACGACCAGTTACTTCCTTGAGCGTCTAGGGCTGAACTCGCTCGATGATCTCTCGCCGCTAGCGCCACATCTGCCTGATCTTGATGGGTTGGATGAGATTCTCGAGAGTTTGACCGACTAACTAGCACCCAACTCATCGCTTTTGCCTATTGGGCTGCTCCTGGCGTAAAGTATGCACACAGGCCCACGAGGGCCCATGCCACACCCTTAAGACTGTCGAGAATGGATAGCCTGATTATGAGTCTGTTACGCCTGAATAAAATTATTGCCGATGCCGGTGTCACCTCACGCAGGGGAGCCGATGAGTTGATCATGGATGGTCGAGTCTCCGTGGATGGGCACATCATTAGAGAGCTTGGGGCCAAGTTTGACCCAGCTTTGGTTAGGGTAATGGTTGATAATGAGACAATTACTGTGTCTTTGACTAAGTCTTATTTAGTACTTCATAAACCTAAGGGTGTTCTGTCCACCATGTTCGACCCCGAAGGCCGCCCTTCACTAGCTGACTTTATAGACCTCCGAAAGGAGCGTTTATTCCATGTGGGCAGACTTGATAAAGATTCGGAAGGTCTAATCCTTCTCACAAATGACGGGGATTTGACCTTTCGAGCGACCCACCCTTCCTACGGCCTCGTGAAGAGCTACATCATCGAATTCGAAGGCGTCCTGGCGACAGGCGTCGACAAGATTCTTCTTAAAGGTATCGAACTTGAAGATGGCATGGGACGAGTCCTCTCCTTCAAACACCTTTCACCACAATGGATCGAGGTCAGCATCCATGAGGGTAGATATCACATCATCCGTCGTTTGATGGAGGCGGTAGATGTCCGAGTGCTGCGTTTGATCCGTACCAACTTCGGTCCGATCAGCTTGGGCGATACACCGCCTGGGCGATGGCGAGATCTCAATGACGGTGAATTGTTTAATCTACGTAAAGTTTTAAATATAAAACCATAAATCGTTACCGTAGCAATATCTCTATTTATTTCTTTATCGATAGTTGATTTCTGAACTCCATAAATATATATTTATCGACAATAAGCGAGTACGAACCGCGCGGATTTTCTTATTTATATGGTTTTATCGATATTTATTATCTGCTCTACTGAGCTAACAGGTGCCAGATAGCGATTCTGGCGGCCCTGAAAAAGGTAGAAAGAATTAAAGAGATTTCTCGTTATAGAGTTATATAAAGAGCGACAACTTTCACCCTTTTCGGTCTATCCTTTACCCATGTCACAGATTCGAGCAATTAGAGGAGCTACCCAACTTGAGGCCAATACCGCCTCAGCGATGGAGGCTGCCACAAAGGAGTTACTCCTTGAAATGCTGGCGGCAAATGAGCTCACCCCAGACGATTTGATTTCAGTCTTTCTCACAGTAACTCCCGATCTCAATGCAGCCTTCCCAGCCGCCTATGCCAGAGAGGTCGGATTCCAATCTGTACCGCTTCTCTGTGCTGTTGAGATTGATGTGCCTGGAGCCCTCGCTCGCGTTTTACGCGTAATGATTCACTGCAATACGACGCGGAATTCTGACCAAATTTCACATATTTACCTCCACGGAGCTAAGGCTCTGCGACGAGATATCGCTCAATAACGATGGCAACTTCCCTCACACATGTGCGGATCGTGGGTGCCGGCCTCATCGGGACCTCGATTGCTCTCGCCCTTCGAGCAACAGGGGTCAAAGTCACGCTCTGCGATTCCGATAGTCGGGCTCAATCTCTCGCTCGAGACCTCATGGGAGAGAAAAACGGTGATGACGCCGGGGTAGAGGATCTTTGCATTATTGCAACGCCCCCAGATGCCATCGCGGAGGTCATTCGAGGTGAGTCAAGCCGTAACTCACAGTTGAGAGTTATGGATATCAGCAGCATTAAGACTAAACCTCTACAAGATGTATCGAGAATTGGATTCGATCTCGCACTCTTTGCCCCCACCCATCCGATGGCAGGTCGTGAAGTCACTGGTCCGCAGTCGGCTCGTGGAGATCTTTTTCAGGGGCGACCTTGGATCCTCTGTCTAGAAGGGGTGGATTCGAAGTTATCGCAGATGGTCCGAGATGTCGTAAGCCGTTGTGGAGCGATTGCACTTGATCGCACCGTGGGCGAACACGATCAAGCGGTAGCTCTGGTAAGTCATCTTCCTCAAATGGTCGCATCTTTGCTAGCTAGCCAACTTGTAGCCGGCCAGGGGAGTGAGCTCGAACTTGCGGGGGCCGGATTGCGCGATACAACTCGAATTGCAGACTCAGATGCCGCTCTCTGGGCTCAAATCTTGGCTGGAAATAGCGTTGCTTTGAGGCCATTACTGATAAGTCTACAAAACGATCTTTCTCGTGCGATCGAAAACCTCGAAGACCCCGCCTCGATGGCTCAATTAATCTCGGATGGCCAACGCGGGAGAGCGGTGATCCCTGGCAAGCATGGTGGTCAAGCTCGCAACTACATTTACCTCGATATTGTCATTGACGATAAGCCGGGTCAGTTGGCGGCGATCATTGAAGCATGTGCTGCAGCGAAGGTGAATATTGAAGATTTGGCGATCGAACACACTCCAGGACAGCAGACAGGCTTAATCACCTTGGCCTTCTCTCCTGAAGATAGCGCGATCGTTGCCGCCCACCTCGAGAAAGAGGGATGGAAGGTTCATCCGTCTCGGTAGAATAAGGCGTTGATGTGCACGAGCGCATGATTTTCACCGGCACGACCTTCAAGAAGTATTACTGAAAAGAGCTGCACAGATGATCGTCATTGCAATCGATGGTCCTAGTGGAGCTGGTAAATCCAGTACCTCTCGTGAAATCGCTCGTCGCGCCGGTTGGAATTATCTTGATACAGGTGCGCTTTATCGCGCCGTAACTTGGCTAGCGCTCTCGCTCGAAAGTGAAGATGCGAAGGAAATTATTCAGGGATTAAAAACATCGCCGATCCGTTTTGTTGCAAACCCAGAAGACCCTCAGGTTTTTTGTGGAGACACAGATATCACAGAGGAGATTCGTACCTCACGTGTTACTGACGCGGTAAGTTCCATCAGCGCGAACCCAGCTATTCGAAAGGAACTTCTTGGTCTGCAACATAAGATTATTGAGAAGGCAGATCGCGGAATTGTTGTAGAGGGTCGTGACATCGGAACAGTTGTTGCGCCCCAAGCACCAATGAAAATATTTCTCACTGCAGATCTAGAAGCGCGTGCCACAAGACGCGATGCTGAGCTCGCTGATACTTCGCAAGGCGTAGATGCAGTTGGCCAATCTTTAAGCGATCGCGATCACGTTGATTCCACACGTGCAGTTTCACCGTTGGCTGCTGCAGATGATGCCGTTGTTATTGATTCCACACTTCTTGATTTGGATGAGACTGTTGATCGCATTTGGGAGTTACTGAAGGAGAGAAAACTTCTTGGTCTACCTATCGTTGCGATATTAGGTCGCCCTAACGTAGGTAAATCGACCCTGATCAATCGATTCCTTGGAAGACGTGAGGCGATCGTCGAAGACACTCCAGGAGTTACGCGCGATCGCGTTCAATATGAGTGCGAATGGAATGGTCGCCGATTCATCATTATGGATACCGGGGGATGGGAATCTAAGCCCGATGGAATTTCTGTTCAAGTTTCAGCAGGTGCCGAGACTGCGATGCAGGAAGCTGACGTTCTTTGTTTTGTTGTTGATGCTCAAGTGGGTGCACTCGATGAAGATGACGTTCTTGTGCAAGAGCTTCGTAAAGCGAAGAAACCAACGATATTGGTTGCAAATAAGGTCGATGGAGATTCAGATGAATCAGATGCTCACGCTCTGTGGAATATCGGATTAGGTGAGCCACACTTCGTTTCGGCCCTTCATGGTCGTGGCAGTGGAGATCTCCTTGATCTCATTGTTAAAGAATTGCCTGAAGTCGGTGGCGCTCAAGCACAAGATGGGTATCGACGTATCGCTCTCATTGGTCGTCCCAATGTAGGCAAATCAAGTTTACTTAACGCACTCGCTGGAGAATCTGTGTCGATCGTCGATGATGTTGCAGGTACAACTCGGGATCCTGTCGACTCACTGATTGACTTTGGTGGATCGATCTGGCGCTTTGTCGATACCGCTGGACTAAAGAAACGCGCTAACCAGGCAAGTGGTACCGATTACTACGCAACGCTACGTACGCAAGGAGCACTTGAGCGGTGCGAATGTGCAGTTGTCGTTCTTGATGCATCGCTACCAATTTCAGAACAAGATTTACGAGTCATCACGATGGTGGAAGAAGCCGGTAAGGCGCTCGTTCTAGTGATGAACAAGTGGGATCTCGTTGATGAAGATCGTAGAGACCAGTTGGATAAAGAGATTGAACGCCATCTTGATCAGGTTGAATGGGCCCAACGAGTTAATGTTGCTGCAAAGACTGGATGGCACCGTGATCGTTTAGCACCTGCTATTCGGACAGCACTTGATTCATGGGAGCGACGAGTACCGACTGCAAAGCTCAACTCGTTCTTAGGTGCACTCATTGGGGCAACACCACCGCCAGTCCGGGGAGGAAAGCAGCCAAAAATTTACTATGCAACGCAGGCCGGAATTTCTCCGCCAAAATTCGTAGTGTTCTCAAGCGGATGGATCGAGCCGTCCTATCGGCGATTTATCGAAAGACGTTTACGCGAAGAGTTCGGTTTCCCAGGTACACCCGTCATGGTCGCAATTCGCGTCAAAGAGCGCGACAAGGAGAATGGCTAGAAGGTATGGCTTCATCGATTGCTACTTGGCCGAATGCTCTTACAGGCCTGCGCGGACTTGGAATTCCACTCTTCATATATCTCGCCCTGGGGCCTGAATCCGATGGATGGGCAATCGCTGTTCTAGCAGTAGGGGGAGCCACAGATTATTTTGATGGCAAGTTGGCTCGAGCGTTAGGCCAGGAATCAAAGCTAGGGGAGATCCTCGATCCCACAATAGATCGCCTCTACATCCTTGCCACACTGATTGTTCTCTACATGCGTGAAGCGATTCCGCTCTGGCTAATTGCAACCCTCATTGCTCGCGATGCAGTGTTGGCTCTAGTCGCACTTGCTTTAGCTGCCAAGGGTAAAGCTCCACTCAAGGTCACTTTCGTTGGAAAAGCGGCAACATTCAACCTTCTCTACGCCTTTCCATTTCTACTTCTGGCCCTCAGTGATTCCACGGCGGGGGAGATTGCATTCATTCTCGGCTGGGCTTTCGCGATCTGGGGAGTGGCTCTCTATGTTGCCACCGGAGTTTCATACTTCCTGACCGCGCTGAAAACTATTAGAGTGTGACCGAAGATTTGAATCCATTGCACGTGTTTATCTACATACAAGGAGAAGTACATGTCACTGATTCCTGACGCGCTCAAATACACCAAGGAGCATGAATGGGTGCAAGAGAGTTCTCCAACTGTGATACGCATGGGTATCACCGATTATGCGCAAAGCGCACTCGGTGACATCGTCTACGTGCAATTGCCTAAGGTAGGCGATGTAGTAGTCGCAGATAAAGTCTGCGGCGAAGTTGAATCAACAAAGAGCGTCTCTGAAATCTTTTCACCTGTCAGCGGAACTGTGATTGCTATTAATGAATCACTTGAAGGCAGCCCTGAAGTTCTCAATAGCGACCCTTATGGCGCTGGGTGGTTGGCTGAGATTGAAGTCTCGGCTGCACCTGTTGGTTTACTCTCAGCTGACGGTTATCGTCACATTACCGCCTAGAAATGCCCTCGTGCGGACTCTTTTTTCCGCTTGATTTATCCCTGAGAGAGTTCTAGTGTCAGCCTACAGTTGATGTTGAGCTATCTCTAGACGGTAAGAAGGCGGGTGATTCATGGCATCTCAGAATGATCGTGAACTCACCACAACCCTTCGCCTAGGTTCACAACCAGAAGTTTCCTCCACAGAAAGCCCGCTCTTTGAGAGCTACCTCTCTGCAGCTTCTGACGATGAAAAGGCAATTCTTGAAGAGATTATCAACGGCTCTTGCGATAAATCTATGTTGATCATCTTTAAGGGGCCATCTAAAGGTTCCCGGTATCTCATTACTCGCGAAGGAGCCACAATTGGCCGCTCTCACGAGAGCGAAATTTTTCTTGATGATGTGACGGTCTCTAGATCGCATGCAGCGATTTCGTATGAGGCGCAACAGTTGCGCTTTGGACTCGCTGATCGATCTAGTCTGAACGGAACATATGTCAACGGTTCGGTAGTTGAAAAAGTCAATTTAAGTCATGGTGATCAGGTGCAGATTGGTAAATTCCATCTGCTCTTTATTACTGGTCAGAAATAATTAACAGGGGAGAGACAGTGAGCGTTCCAGCACGTGCCTATTTAAGTATCGGAGAAGTTCTATCTAAACTTCGTGGTGACTTTCCAGATATCACCATCTCAAAAATTCGCTTCCTTGAATCCGAAGGGCTGATTGATCCACAACGCACCCCTTCCGGTTATCGTAAATTCACGAGCGCAGACCTGGAACGCCTTCGCTACGTGCTTCTTGCCCAACGTGATCACTACTTGCCGTTGCGCGTAATCAAGGAGAATCTTGATGCAATGGACCGCGGCCTAGAGCCAGCTCCACTTTCGGGTGGCAGCGCGAGCCCTCGTCCAGCGTTGGGTTTGGCGACAGTTGATGGCGAACTATCTCCATCAAACTTTGCTCCATCTGCGGATATGCGACTTTCACGAGACGAACTAGTCAAGGCTTCTGGCATTACAGATTCAGCTCTTACCGAACTCGAGAGTTTTGGTCTGATTGCAATTCGTGGCCGTCATTATGACGCTGATGCACTTTCAGTAGCCACAGCGGTAGCTTCGATGTCAGCCTTTGGAATTGAACCACGCCACCTGCGTTCATTTAAGTCAGCAGCAGATCGAGAGATCGGTCTGATCGAACAGGTCATCACGCCTTTGAACCGTCAGAAGAACTCTGACTCCAAAGCGCGAGCTGAGGAAGTCTCCAAGGAGATTGCTGCGCTCTCAATTCGCCTGCACGCATCCCTTGTTCGCGCAGGTCTTAATCGTCCGCGATAGAGTCAAGGCATGAGCGAAGAGGTCACTCCATTTATCAGTATGGAGGTAGTGGGAGTTCGCATCGAGATGCCCTCGAATCAACCCATCGTTTTACTTAAAGAGATTGATGGCTCGCGTTTTCTCCCCATCTGGGTCGGAGCTGCCGAAGCCACAGCGATCGCCTTTGCTCAGCAGGGGATTAATCCGGACAGGCCGCTGACTCATGACCTGATGCGCGATCTTTTACAGACCCTAGACGCGACTTTGCTTGCAGTTCAGATCACTCACTTACGAGATGGCATCTTCTTTGCCACTCTGCAGTTGCGCACCCACGAGGATGCAGCCTTGGCTATTTCGGCGCGACCATCCGATGCGATCGCCTTAGCTCTTCGCAGCCAAAGCAATATCGTCGCCTCTCGTGAGCTAGTCGATCAGGTGGGGATCGAGATCCCTGAGCGTCTCATCCAAGAGATGGATGCAGAAGGCCAGCCGATCGAGGCACCGAGCGCCGACCTTGAGGCCTTCCGCGAATTTTTGGATCAGATCAACCCAGAGGACTTCGCGGGATAAGTCTCAACCTCTAGTTGAGGTTTGGATCGTGTCGGTCATTGAATGCGCACCTAGTGCTGCGTATATTTGCTCACCATAGTAACTCTTCCCCAAGAGAAATGAGAAATTCGTGACCTCCCCAGTTACGCCAGGCAAGTCAGAGATCGGTTATCGCGGAGCTACTGCATGTTCAGCTGCAGGAATTTCTTACCGCCAGCTCGATTATTGGGCACGCACCGGCCTTGTTGAACCTAGCGTTCGAAGTGCAACTGGATCTGGAACATCACGACTATATGGTTTCCGAGACATTCTCGTTCTAAAAATCGTTAAGCGATTACTCGATGCAGGAATTTCTCTACAAAATATTCGCACAGCAGTCGAACACCTACGCAGTAGGGGAGTCACTGAGCTGGAGCGCATCACACTCATGAGCGATGGTGCATCTATCTATGAATGCGCCAGTCCAGATGAGATCGTCGACTTACTCGCAGGCGGTCAGGGTGTCTTTGGGATTGCAGTGGGTAAGGTCTGGCACGAAGTTGAAGGATCGCTAGCGAACCTTCAAGGCGAAGTCGATGGTCTACCGGAACGTGTTGAAAGTAACGATGAACTTTCACTGCGTCGCAAGTCAAAAGGCGCGTAAAGCTCAACAAAGCCTTATATTTCTCCCCTATCGAAGTCAACAGGGGGTTTAGTGGCTATCGAGCGTAAGTTTGAGGATCGACATATTGGTCCGGCACATCGCGATGAAGAGGCGATGCTTAAAGCCCTCGGCTACAAGGATTTAGATAGTTTCATTAGCGCGGTCGTTCCTTCAAATATCGCAATCAAAGGTGTGATCGAAGGATCGATAGATGCCGGCGTAAGTGAAGTAGACGTGATTGCTGAGCTAAGAGTGTTGGCATCAAAGAACAAGGTACTTACTTCACTGATCGGCACCGGCTACTACGGAACGATTGTGCCGCCTGTAATCAAACGCAATGTTTTTGAAAATCCTGCTTGGTATACCGCTTACACGCCATATCAACCAGAGATTTCACAAGGTCGTTTAGAAGCACTTTTTGCATTTCAAACAATGGTCTGCGAGCTCACGGGGCTAGATATTTCAAATGCCTCAATGCTTGATGAATCCACAGCAGCCGCTGAAGCGATGACTCTTGCACGCCGATCATCAAAAATGAGTGATGACGCAGTCTTTTTAATTGAAGAACATGTACATGCTCAGACCAAGGCGGTTGTGATCACCCGAGCTAAGCCGCTAGGAATTACTGTTGTGGAGATTGATTCTGGCCACGTGGCGCGTGATGGGTATGACGGAGAATTCTTCGGAGCGCTACTGCAATACCCAGATACAACTGGTGAGATTGTCGATTACTCAAAATTTGCTATATATGCACATGATCGTGGCGCGCTAGTTATTGCGGCAACAGATCTTCTCGCGCTCACATTGCTCACGGCTCCGGGGGAGTGGGGCGCAGATGTTGCGGTAGGAACAGCTCAACGTTTCGGTGTTCCGATGGGATTCGGTGGACCACACGCAGGTTTCTTAGCAGTGCGATCTGGTTTAGAGCGCTCTATGCCAGGAAGACTTGTGGGACAAAGCATCGATTCCACTGGTGCTCCGGCTTTCCGTCTAGCGCTACAAACTCGTGAACAACATATTCGGCGAGATAAAGCGACATCAAATATTTGTACCGCGCAGGCTCTGCTGGCAAACATGAGCGCTTTCTATGCGATGTGGCACGGACCGGAAGGACTCAAGGGGATCGCCTCGCGAGTACACGCTTTCGCATCTCGCCTCCACAGTGCAACTGGTTCAGCCCATGGCAATGTATTCGATACTGTAACCGTTCCAGTCAAGGATGCAGATTCAATTCATAGAACGGCTGTCACAGCTGGTTTTAACTTTGCACAAGTGAGTAAGACTGAAGTCCGAATTTCATTTGATGAAGAGACGACAGAGAAAGATTTCGCTGCGATTTTGGAGATACTAGGTGTTAAAGACGCAAAGTCCAGCGATCTGCCAGAAGAGCTTCTGCGAACATCAACATTTCTGACACATCCAGTTTTTAATACCAATCACTCCGAAACTGCGATGATGAGATATCTTCGAAACCTTGCAGATCGCGACCTCGCACTCGATCGCACAATGATTCCTCTGGGATCTTGCACAATGAAGCTCAACTCAGTTACTGAGATGGAGGCGGTGTCATGGCCAGAATTTTCGAAATTGCATCCATTTGCACCTGCAAATCAGAGCGCTGGATCGCGTGAACTCATTACACAGCTATCCAAGTGGCTTGTCTCAATCACTGGTTATGATGCGGTCTCTCTGCAACCAAATGCGGGTAGCCAAGGAGAGTTCGCAGGACTTCTAGCTATTCGCAATTATCACGATTCTCGTGGTGATCAGAACCGCACAATCTGTCTCATCCCATCGAGTGCTCATGGCACAAATGCCGCCAGCGCTGTCATGGCCGGGATGAAAGTCGTCGTCATAGAATGTGACGAGAATGGCAATGTGAGTGTTGCTGATATCAAGGCGAAAATTGATGAACATCGCGCAAATTTGGCAGCGCTGATGATCACCTACCCAAGTACTCACGGAGTATTTGAAAGTGCCGTCAGTGATATCTGTGCGCTCATCCATGAAGCTGGCGGTCAGGTCTATGTAGATGGCGCAAATCTCAACGCTTTAGTCGGCGTCGCACAGCCTGGAAAATTTGGCGCCGATGTTTCCCACCTCAATCTTCATAAAACATTTGCTATCCCGCATGGCGGTGGGGGACCGGGTGTAGGTCCGGTCATTGCTAGAGCGCATCTGGCGCCGTTCCTACCTAACCATCCGATGGATGCAGATGCAGGGCCTGCGACCGGACCTGGTCCAGTTTCGGGAGCACCATATGGCTCTGCAAGCATCTTGCCGATTTCGTGGGCTTACATTCGTCTCTTGGGGGGAGAGGGTCTCACCCATTCAACACAAGTTGCGATCTTGTCAGCCAACTACATGGCTTATCGACTTAAGGATGCGTATCCGATTCTCTACACCGGAGCTAATGATTTAGTAGCCCACGAATGCATTTTAGATATACGACCGCTGACCACCGCATCCGGTGTTACCGGTGAAGATATCGCCAAGCGCTTGATGGATTTTGGTTTCCATGCGCCAACGATGTCCTTCCCGGTGTCTGGAACTCTGATGATCGAACCCACTGAATCTGAAGACATCAACGAGATTCATCGCTTCATCGATGCCATGATTGCAATTCGCGGTGAGATTCAAGAGATCATTGATGGAAAGGTCGCAGTCGAGGGGAGCATCTTGCGATTGGCACCTCATACATCACGAGCTGTCACTGCATCACAATGGGACCGCGCCTATGCCCGAGAAAGTGCCGGCTATCCAGCAGCGCTAGATGGCCTTGTGGCCGGCGAACTTATCGGTGCACGAATGAAGTATTGGCCGCCGGTCGGGCGTATTGATGGCGCACATGGAGATCGAAATCTCATCTGTGCCTGTACGCCAGTCTCGGATTACGCCTAAATCAGGGTTGAATCCTTGCGGGGATAGGCTGCTTTCTCTTACTTTACATAATGTAACTTATCGGCGTTAGGTCGAACGCGCCTTTTAATACCCCAACGAGTCGTCTGAATTAAAGCCTCAACAACTATCGCACGTGACATCTTTGAGACTCCATTGATTCTTTCAACAAAGGTAATCGGAACTTCCGTGGCTTTGGCATCCGCTAAATGTGAAGCTAAAGCCATCTCAATTTGGAAGCAATATCCCGTCGCATCCATCTGAGTGAGATTCAGTGACTCCAGTAATTGTCGACTGTAGATGCGAAAACCACCGGTGAGATCTGCCAGCTTTATTCCAAGGGCTAAGGATGCGTATTTAGTCCCAGATTTGGAGAGTAATTGGCGGGATTTCGGCCAATTAACGACCGATCCACCTGGAATCCAGCGAGTTCCGAGAACTATCGACTTTCCAGGGCTAATGGCTGCAAACATCGCAGGCAAGTCTGCGACTCGATGTGAACCATCTGCATCCATTGTGACTATCTGGTCATACAGATCAGTGGCAAGAACCTGAGCAAAACCAGCGCGGTAGGCGTTACCTAGGCCATCTTTCTTCTCTCGCTTTAATATCGAAACCCAATCTAAGGCGAGAGATTCAACGATGTCATCCGTTCTATCGGGCGAATTATCGTCAATGACTATCACGTCAAAATCAAATCTTCTAGTGTCACGGAGAACAGAAAGCGCGGTAAGAAGTTCTACAACTGTTGAAGCTTCGTTGTAGGTCGGGATCAGAATGATTGCTCTCATCGAGATCTCATCTTACGCAGGAAGAGTGGGAAAAGTATGGAGGTAAGGAGAACTAATCCCGGTGCAAATCTCCCCAAAATATTTGCCAACGTACGAGCTGAATTGGATCGCGTATCCCCCGTTAACTGCGCTGCAACATTCTCCTGAGTTCTGCTGAGAACTTCACCATTAATCCCAATATGAGCCGATATTCCAATAGTCGAAATACTAACGATCTCGCGGGCGTTCTCCATAGCACGCAGTCGAGTGATATTAAATTGCTGAGAACTCTCAGATGTTCCAGCAAATGTTGCACTATTGGTTTGTACAACCAACGCATCAGAAACTTTTGCCATATTCTGGACTAATGAATCAGATAGAAGTTCGTAACAAATGACTGGGGCTAATTTGAAGCCATCTACAACATGGTTCTCAACCCTCCCTCCCACGTTAAAGTCAACAACATCATCGACGTAGGGAGAAATAAGGCGAGCTATCGGACGTAGCGGCATGTACTCACCAAATGGAGTCAGGTATTGCTTGGAGTAATATGAGACCACTTCCCCACTCTCGTTATACATCAGCGAAACATTCTCAAGTTGACCACTTTGACGTGTAATAGCTCCCGTAATGAGTGGAATCTTGAGCGCAGATGTAAGACTCTCGATGGAATCTCTCACCCGTGTATTCGCAAATGGATCGACATCGATCGCATTCTCTGGCCAGATGATGACATCAGCGTCACCAACTACAGCCTTCTTACTCTCGGTGAGATGCAGGTTGAAGACAGCCTCGGCACGATCATTGAACGTCAGACCAACGGATGGGGTATTACCTTGAATACCAAGGAAGGAAATCCGTTCCTGTGACGAGTACGAATTATTCAAAAACATTGGAAGAATAATCAACAGCACAAGTGGAAGTACTAATCTCTTGCGAAATTTTACGAGCATTGAGGAAATAGCTAAAACCCAAGCTGATAGTAGAAGTGCTCCCCCGATCGAAATTACTAAGGCATATGGTGCATCTGCTTGTGAGAATCCAATACGCATCCAAGAGAATCCGCCGAAGGGAAAGAACGAACGAACCTCTTCGATTGCAAGTAATGTAGGGATAAACCAAAAGATATTGGTTGTGTATCGACCTAACAGACCAAGCGGCAGATAGAAAAGCCCATGGAGCAACGCAAGCAAAGCTAGAGGTATCAATCCGACGTACTTACCGGCCCACCAGAGAGTAATTGCGCTACTTATAAAGCCGAAGAGAAAAGCACGTCGATAAAGATGCTCCCCTTTCTGACAGATTCTTAAAAGGAGCGCATACGAGATCGGTGCTAAGAACCAGAGCCCTACGGGTTCAAATGACAATGCAAAGAGAGCACCTGCAAATGACGCTACCACT
>Ga0209769_1000584_pt1 | contig 14353 bp, 15 predicted proteins | sample LauGreSuBDMM15DN_2_FD_187569 | JGI IMG/M metagenome (GOLD analysis project Ga0209769, IMG submission 187569) | Freshwater lake microbial communities from Lake Michigan, USA - Su13.BD.MM15.DN (SPAdes) (version 3) | ecosystem: Environmental > Aquatic > Freshwater > Lake | place: Lake Michigan, USA...
TGCGCGCAAACTCAGCCAAAAGCAAATGCGCGCCATGCTCTGGGGCATGGGCCCACAAGGCATCGATGAAGACATCTTCACCATCGCGCAGGTCGTCTAGGGGCAAAGCGGCATTGAAGTCATTGGGGAAAACAGGACTCGAATGCGGTGAGTCCATGACCAAAGGCACGGCCTGCTTAGGTTTGAGGAGGGTAAAAGCCTCGGTTTTTTGTTTGTTCATCAATTATTTTTTAGCATCTGCCTTGGCGTCGCCTTTGCCACCACCCTTGCCATCCCCTTTACCATCACCCTTTCCTGGTGCACCACCTTCTTTAACTCTGACAACCTTGCACTTTTTATACCCAGGCTCACTGGAGGTGGCTGGAACATCTTCGCAAATCCTTTCTACTTTGTAGGCCCAAGCAAAGCCGGCCATGAGCAAGCTGCCCAACAGAGTGCTTAGAGCAGCAAATCGAAGAGAGATGAAAAAACCTTGAATCATGGGTGAAAATGAGGGGATGTGCGACAGAACAAAACCATTGCATTTGCGTAATATGGTTGAATTATCTGAAAGAAGTATCAAATGTCAAATTTGATCCGTTGGCCTTTGGCTGCTTTAGCGGTTTGGGGAGGGGTTTGGTACCTCTATCTGTTCCTGCTTGAGCAGGGGGTTCACTCTTCTGTGGCCATGCTTTTTGCAACAAGCGCTGGCGTCATTGCCGCTGCTACTGCTTGGCACAAAGGCTTCTCACAAGCCAGAACAGCGGCCTTGGCCATGGGCTTTCCAGTGTCTTTTTGGCTTATGGGCATGGCCACTGTACCTGCTTGGGTTTGGCTGTTACCCTTAATTTTGATCATCTGGATCTACCCCATGCACGCCTGGCGCGATGCCCCCATATTTCCTACCCCCTTGAACGCTTTGCGAGAGGTGCCGCGCTGGGCCATCTTGCCTGCACAAGCCAAGATTCTGGACGCAGGCTGCGGCGCGGGCGATGGCCTGAAGGCTTTGCGACTGGCCTATGTGAATGCACAGTGGATTGGCATTGAATTCAGCCGTCCCTTAAGTTGGTTGGCCAAGTTTCGTTGCCCATGGGCCGAAGTGCGCTGCGGTGATATTTGGGAGGACCATTGGGGCGCCTATGACATGGTGTATTTGTTTCAGCGGCCCGAAACCATGCCCCGTGCTGTTGAAAAAGCCAAAGCAGAAATGAAACCGGGTGCTTGGCTGGTGAGTTTGGAGTTTGAGGCGGCAGAGCTTAAAGCCACCGCAGTCACTGACGCCAGCCCCAATCGGCCTGTCTGGCTTTATCAGGCGCCTTTTACGGGTCAATCCCGAGTGACACCTTAGAGCTTCAGACTATCATCTTCGAATTCATTCAATTCGGAGATTTTCATGCTCAAACCCGGCCTCATGATGGACCGTCCCTTGCTCTTGTCGGGCATTTTGGAGCACGCGGCTAAGCAGTTTGGCGGGCAAGAAGTTGTCTCTCGCGAAACACATGGCCCTTTGTTTCGCTACACCTACGCCGATTGCGCAAAGCGTTCACGCCAATTGGCCAATGCACTGCACGGCTTGAATTTAAAAGAAGGCAGCGTGGTGGGCTCGATTGCTTGGAACAACCACCGTCACCTTGAAGCTTATTACGCCGTGTCGGGCAGCGGCATGGTGATGCACACGTGCAATCCGCGCTTGCATCCCCAACAACTTATCTACATCATCAACCACGCCGAAGACGAAGTGGTTTTGTTTGACATCACCTTTGCGCCATTGATCAAAGGCATTGCGGCGCATTGCCCCAAAGTGCGTGCATGGGTCTGCCTGACCGAGCGTGCGCACATGCCTGAAATTGAAGGCGTGTCCAATGTGCTGTGCTACGAAGAGCTTATTGCCCCAGCCAGCGATGTGTTTGAATGGCCCGATTTTGATGAGCGATCTGCCGCGGCCATTTGCTATACCTCAGGCACCACCGGCAATCCCAAAGGCGCCATGTACTCGCACCGTGCCATTGTGATCAACGCACTGTCTGGTTGCTTGCCAAGTATTCTGAATTTATCGCCTGAAGAAGCCATTCTGCCTGTAGTGCCCATGTTCCATATCAATGCGTGGTGCATTCCTTATGCGGCACCCATTGCTGGCGCCAAGTTGGTTTTGCCAGGCCCCAAATTAGATGGCGCCAGTTTGTACGAACTCATTGAAGCCGAAAAAGTCACGATCAGTGCAGGTGTGCCCACCATTTGGATGGCGCTCATCCAGCACCTTGAACAAAACAAATTGCGTTTCAGCACCATGAGGCGCACTGCTGCGGGGGGCTCGGCCATGCCTACCGCCCTCATTGCCAAATTCAGCGATGACTACGATGTCGAAGTGCGCCATGGTTGGGGCATGACTGAGACCACAGCAGTGGCCACCATGAGCAGCATGACGCCTGAGCAGCGCGCTATGCCTGCTGCAGATCGTCACGCATTGGTTGGCAAGCAAGGGCGTTCGGTGTTTGGCGTCGACATCAAAGTGGTAGACGAAGCAGGCAACACAATGCCACGCGATGGCACCTCACAAGGCGAACTCATGGTGCGGGGTCAGTGGATTATTTCGGGCTATTACAAAGGCGATAAGTCACCCTTGGTAGATGGCTGGTTTCCCACAGGCGACATTGCCACCATCGATGCACTGGGCGTGATGCAAATTCGCGATCGCACCAAGGACGTGATTAAAACCGGTGGTGAGTGGATTAGCTCGATTGATTTAGAAAACGCTGCCATTGCGCACCCTGCTGTGGCCATGGCGGCCGTCATTGGCGTGAAGCATCCCAAGTGGGAGGAGCGTCCGTTGATGTTTGTGGTGCGCAAGCCTGGGCAGGCAGTCGAAAAGGAAGAGATCTTGTCTTTCCTCGAAGGCCGTGTGGCCAAGTGGTGGGTGCCAGACGATGTAATCTTTTTAGAATCCTTGCCCGTGGGGGGCACAGGCAAGGTTCAAAAGGGTGACTTGCGTAAAACTTATGGTGGCGTGTTCAGTTAAACACCTGAGTGCCTCAATGGCTTGACTTTTGCCAAGCCAACACAAATTGCCGTTGCGCTTCAGTCTCTGGTGTGTGCGGCTCTTCAAAGCGTTTGTCCATGGACTGCCACTTTTGCAACAGCAGTGCTAACGCCTGCTCGCTATCTAGACCTTGCTCAGTGAGCCATGTAGCCGCCACAGTGCCTGTTCTGCCAATGCCACCTTTGCAATGCACATACACCTTGCCACCTTGGTTGAGTGCAGATTGAATGCTTTGCAAAATGCTTTGCATTTGCATTAGGCTAGGCACACCAAAATCGGTAATGGGGTGGTTAATGCGGACAGCACCGCCTAGCGTTTGGTAGGGCTTGACTGGATCGGTAGCTGATGTGAGATCAATGAAGTGAGTAATGCCCGCTAACGCAAAGAGTTGCAATTTTTCAGGCAATTGCTCATCGCCGTCCTTTGCGGGGTGTTCACCCGCCAAAACACGGCCTGCCCACAGCCAATAAGTATTGCCATGAGGACGGGGCAGTGCATCACCCCGCGGGTCTAAAAAAGAAAGCCCGCCAGCAGGGCCAGCGGGCTTTGAGTTGGAGGTCATTAGTGCGCCAGAATCTTCGACAAGAAATCTTTTGTGCGGTCGTTCTTGGGATTGGCAAAGAACTCGGCGGCTGTGTTTTGCTCCACAATTTGGCCTTCGTCCATGAAGATCACGCGGTCTGCTACAGAGCGGGCAAAACCCATTTCGTGGGTGACGCAAATCATGGTGATGCCTTGGTTGGCCAATTCAACCATGACATCCAACACCTCGTTGATCATCTCGGGGTCGAGGGCTGAAGTGGGCTCGTCGAACAACATGATTTTGGGTGTAAGACAAAGCGAGCGCGCAATGGCCACGCGTTGCTGCTGTCCTCCAGACAATTGCAACGGATACTTCAGAGCTTGCTCTGAGATGCGCACACGCTTGAGTTGTTGCATGGCACGCTCTTCAGCCTCAGCTTTGGGCATGTTGCCCACCCACATAGGGGCCAGTGTGAGGTTTTCCAACACGGTAAGGTGCGGGAATAAATTGAACTGCTGGAACACCATGCCCACTTGGCGCCTCACAGCTTCAATCGTTTTGACATCGTCTGTGAGTTCTTTGCCGTCCACTTTGAGAACGCCTGATTGGTGCTCTTCAAGGCGGTTGACGCAGCGAATCAGTGTACTTTTGCCAGAGCCTGAAGGACCGCACACCACAATGCGCTCGCCCTTGGCCACAGACAAATCAATGTCGCGCAACACATGGAAATCGCCGAACCATTTGTTGACTTTAGAAAATTCGATGATGGGACTTGAGGTGCTCACTTCACTGTCTCCGTGTTCCAGTATTCAGATGGGATTCCAGCCATTGGCTGTAGCGTGACATGGCAAAGCATGCAATGAAATAAATGCCAGCCACAAACAGCTGACCTTCAATGAAGAACTTGCGCCAATCGGCATCGCCCAGTGCCAATTGCACGGCGCCCGTGAGGTCGTACAAGCTCACAATGGTGACCAGCGATGTGTCCTTGAAGGCACCAATGAAGGTGTTCACAATGGCGGGTACGACCAAGCGCAAAGCTTGTGGCAACACAATTTTGCGTTGAATTTGCCAGTACGTCATACCCAAAGAATGAGCGGCTTCCACTTGACCCTTGGGGAGTGCCTGCAAACCGCCTCGAATCGTTTCGGCAAGGTAAGCGGCAGTGAACAAAGTCATGCCAATCAGGACACGAGCCAACACATCAATCTTGGTGCCTTGTGGCATGAACAATGGCAAGATGAAAGAGGCCATGAACAACACAGAAATAAGCGGTACGCCACGCACAAATTCAACAAAGATGACGCACAAGGTGCGAATGGCGGGCAGGTTGGACTGCCTGCCAAGCGCCAACAAAATGGCCAAAGGAAATGCAAGCACCAAGCTCACACTGGCCAACAACAAGGTGAGAGGCAAGCCACCCCAGCGATCTGTTTCAACAGGTGTCAGGCCAGCAAACCCGCCCAACATGAGCGCAAAGAAAAACGCATAGACTGCCACCCAAGCCACAACCAGGGCAGGCCGCCAAAACGTTTTCAAACAAGAGACTACCAATATAAAGACCACTGCTGCACTGGCAACCAAGGGGCGCCATTGCTCTTCAAAGGGGTAGCGTCCAAACAAAATGAGGCGGCCTTTTTCTGCCACCACGCCCCAGCAGGCACCTAAGCCGTAAGCGGCCCGGCAAGCCGCGTTGTCGGCATCGGGAATGGCGTACCAGATGGCCCAATTGAAGATGGGCGGAATGGCCCAAACCAACATAGCCACAAAAACGACCGTTAACAAGCTGTTAACAGGGCCGTCGAAAAAGCCACGCTGAATCCAAGCCATGAGTCCCGTTTCATTGACAGGCGGTCGACGCGCTGCGATGGGCTCGAAATGTTGTTGATAACCGGTGCTGCTCATCATCGGTCCTTAATGCGCATACGGCGGTTGAAAATGTTCATGATGGCCGAGGTGATCAAACTCAAACTCAAATAAATCAACATGACCAATGCAATGCATTCGATTGCACGACCTGTTTGATTCAAGGCCGTCGAACTGATGGACACTAAATCTGGATAGCCAACGGCCACAGCCAATGACGAGTTTTTGATCAAATTGAGGTACTGACTGGTAAGCGGTGGAATGATGACGCGCATGGCTTGCGGCAACTGAATGAGGCGCAACTCTTGGGTGCGCTTCAAGCCTAATGCCACCGCCGCTTCGTGCTGGCCAAATGACACAGATTGAATGCCTGCACGAACCACTTCTGCAATGTAACCAGAGGTGTAGACCGTGAGTCCAACCAGCAAGGTCAGGTATTCGGGTGTGACAGAGCCACCGCCCACCACACTGATTTCTGTAATTTCGGGTATGTCAAGTTCACTTGGGACGCCACCTGCCAACCAGCCGATAAAGCCGCACACAATGAACAAACCCAAGCCAGGTAAAAAGCTGGCCTTGACCTGGCCGGTCGCTTCAAATTGCTGTTTGACGTGGCGTGACCAAAATTTCCAAGCACCGATGCCTACACACAAACCAATGAGCGTGCCCCAATGTCCAGGTGCCCAAACGGGCAGAGGGTATTGCAAACCATTCTTGCTGAAGAACACCCCTGCGAGAGGTTTTAAAGGCTCTTCAATGGGAGGCAACAACTCGGTCATGGCAAAGTACCACATGAACAGTTGCAGCAGCAAAGGAATGTTGCGGGTAATTTCAACAAAGCTTGCGCACAAGGTTTTGACCAAGGTATTTTGGGTGAGTCGGCCAATGCCAATCATGGTGCCCAAGATGGTAGCCAAGACCAACCCGACCAAGGCAACACGCAGCGTGTTGCTCAGGCCGACCAGGTAAGCCACGATGTAATTTTGTGACGAGTCAAACTCAATCAGACTCTCGCCAATGCCAAATCCGGCAGGCTGTAAGAAAAAATCAAAACCACTTTGAATGCCCCTTGCGCGCATGTTGGCGAACGTGTTGGACATCAAGTAGCCCACGGCAATGGTCAACCCAACTATGGCTAGGATTTGATAGACCAGTCCGCGAAAGGCTTGGCTGCGCCAAGACCATTGTCGTTTGGGAGGAGGAGGGGTGCTCATGAGAATAGACCGGCCCGCACGAGGCGGGCCGGAAGTCTTTGGTTTAAAAAGTTTTCCTCATGGAGGAGAACGCAAAGCTAAGATTAACGTACAGGAGGAGCGTACATCAAGCCGCCTTTGTTCCACTGGTTGTTCAAACCACGTGGCAATTTCAAAGTGGACTTAGGACCGACATTGCGCTCAAACATTTCGCCGTAGTTGCCCACAGCTTTAATGGCGCGGTAAGCCCACTCTTTGTCCAAGCCAAGCAATTTGCCGGTGTCTTCAGATGTGCCCAAGATACGCTGAATCACAGGGTCTGTGCTGCTGCTTTTCATTTGGTCTACGTTGGCTTGTGTGATGCCATACTCTTCAGCTTCGATCAAAGCGTAAGCCACCCATTTCACAATGGCGAAGAACTCGTCATCACCACGGCGCACGCTTGGGCCAAGGGGTTCTTTAGAAATCAAATCTGGCAAGATCAGGTGATCATCAGGGTTGGTCGCTTCTTTGTTGCGCACAGAAGCCAAACCTGAAGCGTCTGTGGTGTAAGCCTGGCAACGGCCAGAGAAGTAGGCTTTGTTGGTGGCTTCTTGTGTGTCAAACACGACGGGCTTCATGTTGAGCTTCATGACCTTGGAGTAGTCATTCAAATTCTTTTCAGTGGTGGTGCCAGACTGCACGCACACTGTGGCGCCTTTGAGCTTGGTAGCGCTGGTAATTTTTGACTTTTTAGGAACCATGAAGCCTTGGCCATCATAGTAAGTCACGCCTGTAAAATGCAAGCCCAAAGAGGCATCACGGCTCAAAGTCCAAGTGGAGTTGCGTGACAACACGTCAATTTCACCGGCTTGCAACACAGCAAAACGCTGAGCAGCGTTCAGGGGTGTGTACTTCACTTTGAGAGGGTCGTTCAAAAGAGTGGCGGCCACAGCGCGGCAAACATCCACATCCAGACCGGCCCAAACGCCTTGGCTGTCTGCAGCAGAGAAGCCAGGCAAGCTGGGGTTCACACCGCAGTTTAAAGTGCCGCGTGCTTTGATGGCATCGATGGTTTTGCCAGCAAAAGCGGGGGTTGCCAATGAGCCGAGCAATGCCAAAGCGGCAGTTGCCAGCAAAGGGCGTTGGATCAGTTTGCGAAGGGATTTCATGAATTAGCTCCGGAATTAAGAAAAGCACATTTTGCATGAAAAATAGCGCTAAAAACCGCGGGTAATTGCTGACTTTTCAGGTTGAAATTGGTTCTGGCCCCAAGAAAGTGCGCCATCTACAGAGGCGCCCCATGAAAGTGCTGACTAATTCAAATGAAAGGCATCTGGTCACACAAAAGTGACATTTTCTGGTGCTAGAGGTCTTTCAAAGCCAAGGCAATCTGATTTTCAAAAATTTCAGGTTGACCTAAAGCCTTGGCATTGAGCAAGGCCAATTTGACCAAAAACAGTTCTGACTTTTCAGGACCAGCTTGATCAATGGCGGTGGCCAGCCGGTCATAAACCTGTTCTAAGCCGGCAATGTCTAAGGTATGGGCTGGGTTCATTGCATCACCGCAAGTTGAAGACTGGACAGCAAACGTGTGGCATCTACTTGAAGCCAGCGGCCACACACGTGTTGGTCGGGCCGGAATAAATAAGCACCACCGGCTGAGACGGCATAACGAAGTTGAAATCTTTGTTGCGGGTCGAACAATGTTTTGTCTGCACCCATGACATCCACATTATCTTGGGTGATGGCCAACAACTTCAATGGCAGGCCCTTGTTTTTAGCTTGATCAACCGCCCGCAAAAGGTCTTGTGGAATGCCTTGCTGTGTCGCGACATAAACCAAGTCAAATCCACCGCCTAAGTGATCTAACAAAAAGTCGTCTTGTTGAAGTTGAACGTTTTGAGGGGGTGCGCCAAGAGATGGGCCATTTGTAAATTGCGCATTGTCATCAGTCGTGCTGTTTAACGCAGAGTGTTTGTACTCATGGGGCCGCGACGTGCGCCAGTGGTAAAGCGGTCGCACAAATTCTTCGGTCAATGACAATGACAAAACGGCATCGCGAAGCAATCTAAATCCGCGGCTAGGCGGCGCCATGAAGCGTGTACTTTTGCCAGCCTCCGTGATGATTTCGCGAGCAGCGCCAACTCGCTCTTGGCTGTGGTTTGCCATCAATTTTTCGGGAGCGATACCTTGCAGAACATAGGCCAAATGCCAGCCCAAGGATTGGGCATCTTGAAACGCTGTATTGGCGCCTCGCACACCAAAGATAGGCAGTAAGTGGGCTGCATCACCGGTGAACACAATGCGATCATGAACATATTGAGGTAATGTGAGCGTGCGTGCAGAGTAAACAGAACTCCAGTCCATTTCCCAAGGCGTGCCTTCAAAGCCAATCATTTTGAGTTGTGCGTCTATGCGCTCTTGAAGTGACTCTGGTCGCAAAGCGTCTTCTGGTGTTTCGCCAACCGGCAGTTGATAGTCAACACGCCAAATGCCGTATGGCTCTTTGTGCATGAGGATGGTGTTGCCGCGGTTCCAGTCTGGATCAAAAAATGCCAAGCGCTCAGTGGGGAAGGGCAAGTCAATGCGAATGTCGGCAATGACGAAGATGCTTTCAAAGGAGGCACCTTCCAATTTCAAATTCATGGCACTGCGAATTTCAGATCGGCCGCCATCAGCAGCCACAAGCCATTCAGTCTCAAGTAGATAGGGGCCAGCAGAGGTGTCGACATGGGCTGAGACACTGCCCGCCGATTGTTCAGCGTGGACCAGCTTGTTGCCCCATCGAAAATCAATTAAAGGATTGGCCGCGCACGCATCATGCAAGTACTCTTCTAAGTACTGCTGTTGAATATTGATCATGGGAAAAAATCGATCGTCAGGATCGAGCGGTGTTTCCATGCGAAACACCTTTTGTCCGCGGTAAATAGAATTGCCGCAGCGCCAAGGCAATCCGTTTTCAGTCACGCGATGGGCCACACCTACCTGCTGCAAAATTTCCATCGATCTGCGCGTGAACACAATGGCGCGCGAGCCTTGTGAAAACTGCAGATCAGATGCCAAGACCACACTGGCCACCCCATGCCGCGCCAATTCCAACGCGGTGACCATACCCGCAGGACCTGCGCCCACAATGGCTACTTTTTTCTTTTCCTGCGGCCCGTGTTCAGTTGGCAACCAAGGTTTGAAAACTTGGTAGTTGTAATAAATTGAGGGACGCGGATTTGCGCTTGGCAGGTGCATTGAAGGTGTTAGTTGGCTTAGATACCTGCAGTTTGCACCAGTTTGGCAAGGGTGAGCTTAGGGTGATCAAAAATTTACAAACTCCTTCCACCATCGACCACAAAACGGGAGCCAGTGGCAAAGCGCATGGTGGTGGCGCAGGCTTCAATGGCAGCGGCAGTGTCGTCGACATGGCCAATGCGTTTAAGAGGAATGGTAGCTGCAGCTTTCTCATTAAACTCAGCGCCTCGGCCAGGTACGAAAGTTGAATCGACAACGCCTGGTGAAACTGCAATGACGCGAATTTGAGGCGCAAGCGCTTTGCCCAATGCCTTGGTCAAAAGATCGACTCCTGCTTTGGCCGCTGCATAGGCTAAATTGCTGCCAGAACCCGTGATGCCGGCAATTGAAGACACATTCACAATGAGCCCGTCGCCATTGGCTTTGAGCAAGGGAGTGAAGGCGCGGATGGTGGCAAACACACCTCGCAAATTGGTCTGCACCACTGCGTCAAACAAGTCGTCGGTTAATCCTTCTAAATCGTTGGCCGCCACTGGCTTTGTAAAGCCCGCGCTGTTTACCAAAATGTCGCATCGCCCAGCGCGTTGCTTGACTGCTTCTGCTGCCGCGTTCAGGGCCGCGGAGTCGGTGATGGAGGCTGTGAGCGCAAAGTGAGCGCCTGATGCCACTTTGGGCAGCGTATCTAAAAGGGCCTGAACTTTTTCTGGTTCCGAGCGGTCAATAGAAACAATGCGTGCGCCCAATGCGGCCAGCCTCTTGGCTGTAGCCCAACCTATGGCGCCTTTGCCACCTGTGATAACAGCGACATGTCCGTCTAATTTGGAAACCGGTTCAAAACTCATGGTGTGCTTTCATTCAATAGATAGATTTGTCGTGAATTGAGAATTAATTTTGTTTGGGTCTTTCTGATTGAAGAATCAGCAGACCTGAAATAACCAAAAGCAAAATTCCACCCCATGCTAGAAGGTTGGGCACTTCATCCCACACCACATAGCCAATCAGCAATGCAAACAGCAAGCCGCTGTATCTAAATGGCGCGACCAAACTCATTTCACCCGAACGCATGGCCACAATGAGCAAGTAATAAGCCATAGATAGAAACAAAGAAGCGCCGAAAAGCAAGGCAAGCGAAGTGTTGTCAACGGGCGTCCAAGTTTGAGTGAGCGTAATGCCGCCAGCGGCTATGGCAACAGAAACTGCAGTCGACAGCGTAATGAGAAGTGCGGGCACGTGAAGGCCAATAGCCCGAGTGAGTGTGTCTCGTGTGGCATGAAACAAAGTGGCTAGCACGGCTATCCATGCATACACATTGAAGCCGTCTGAGCTGGGCTGAACCACCAAAAGTACCCCACTGAAGCCTAGCAAAATGAGTGCGCCTCTTCGTAACGTAACCTGTTCTTTGAAGAAAATGATGGCAAACACCGTGATGAACAAAGGAGATGCCAAGTTGATGGCCGTAGCATTGCCTAAAGGTAAATGAAAGACTGCTGTTAAGTAAGTGAGTGAGGCCGCGGCATCGACAGAGCCTCTTATCCACAAACGCTTGTTCAGCATGAGGCGCCAGTTTTTGAGATGGCCCATAGCTTGCGCCATGATGAGCACCAGCGTGGTGGCCATGAGACCGCGAAGGAAAATGAGTTGAGGGCCAGGTAGCGTGGCACTGACTTGCTTGACCAAAGCGTCATTGGCAATGAAAAGCGCCATGGCCAGGCTCATGGCCAAAATACCGCGGCGATTGTCAGCGTACATAAGAAAAGCCCCCTGTGCTTCCACGGGGGGCCCTGAACATGGTGGCTCTTCACGGATTCGAACCGCGGACCTGTGGATTATGATTCCATCGCTCTAACCGACTGAGCTAAAGAGCCTGAGCCAAAAATTATAGCAAACGATTGGGTTCAATTGTTAGAACTTTTGAATAAAGTTTGTCGCCTGCGATTGGTTGGCTTCTATGCTATTTAAGCCCCACAAATCAAATGGATTTACTAGGTGCGGCAAGGCTCGCAATCAAAGAGAATCTTGACTGGACAGCGTAGTCCCCAACAGAAGGCGCCCCCATGTCAACTTGGCACACAGCACACATCAAGTTTCAGTATTCAGCAAAGAGTGATTTGAATCATCGTGTATTCACATCTGTCACTTTACAGGTCAATGACAAAAAATATGGCGCAGTAATGGCAGAACTTCGCACGAAGTTTCCGAGTTGTACCAACTTTGTGATTACTGAGATTGATTGGGAGGCGTGACTCCGTTCAATGATTGGTACAACTGCAAAGCCAACTCGTGAACTTCCCAATCAACTCACCGGTATGTACTCAATACCAGTTTGAGCTAGTCCAACTAAGTTGATGTTCGTGGTTCTTGGCGCTTTTGAATAAAGTTTGGGGTCTAGAAGGATGTCTTGGAGCGTTTATAAATCAGGCGTGTAGCGTTTCAACATTTCTTCACGAGACTCAACTGGACCCTCGCTTTTAGTTTGATCACTGATGATTTGACCAATCGTTGGCATCGCATCAATATTTTGATGGTGTTCAATAGACCAGAGTTTGGAGCGCATCATTGCTTTGGGGCAATGCATATAGGCAGCTTCCACGATCACTTTGATAACTAGCTTGGGGTTGTTCTTCAAAGTATCAAAGTGCTTGAGAAGATCGCTGTCAGTCTGTAGCGTAGCACTTCCATTCACACGAACAACTTCGTCAATGCCAGGAATGAAAAACAGCAAGCCAACTTGTGATGTAGCGATGATGTTTGTCAGGGTGTCTAACCTGTTATTGCCAATAGAGTCAGGAATTAGGAGTGTTTGCTGATCTAAAACTTTGACAAAACCTGCGTCTCCGCCACGCGGTGAGCAATCCATTTGATGAAGTTGATCTCCACTGCTAATCACTAGAAATGGCGACAAAGAGATGAATCTCTTTAGGTGCGTATCAATGTGCGTCAATTCTTTTAGAACGGCACGCTGGCTTGGTGCTTTGTAAATGGCACGCAATTGGTCTGTGGTTTGAATTAGCATAGAAGTTAGTGAAATAATCAGAATTTTGGCATAGACGACGGAAACCTTGATTGTTAGAACTTTTGAATAAAGTTTGTGACCTTGGGTTTGCTTTTGCTTATCGGGTGTTCGGGCGGTGCGTAGGAATTGCAGAGTCAGGTTTGGTTTCTGCGGGTTAGACGGTATTGTTTCTAAGCTCCCTGTACAGAACACGATTTTCATAGCCCTTACCTTCAATCACGTACTCCGTTGAGCCAAGGTCTTGATAGCCAATCGATTTGTAGAAAACGAGTGCTCGATGATTTTCCGACCAAGCAGTCAACCAGATGGAAGAAATGCATTTAGAACTTACCAATGCTTCGGCTTTAGCCATCAAATTGCGCCCAATGCCCATTCGTAGAAACGGACGTTGAACGTACAGACGAAAGACCTCTGCTCCTTGAATTCCTTCGACCGGACAAGTCGTAGCGAAGTCAACGTCTATAAAGCCAACCGTTTCATCTCCTGAAGTGGCGACAAGTATCACAATAGTTTCATCGCATAGTCGATTTTGGAATACCCCAACTGCGTAAAGAGTTTCTGACTCCTTGACAAGCTCAAGAGTGATGCCATTAGTCGCATACGTATCGAAGAATACTTGAGTAGCGAGTGTGCTGAGTAAAAACGCATCAGCGGGATATGCGCGGCGGTAAGTAAAGTTAACGGGAGTCAAGGCTGTAAAGTGATTAGTTTTAAAAAGTATCTCGAAGACCTAAGTTTTAAAGCCGAAGCAGTTAAATGTTAAATTGTTTATTGAGCAAAGATTGATGCCAGATTCGCAGAACTTTTGCATAAAGTTTGGGGTCTAGAAGGATGTAGCCCATTTTCAACCGCTGCGCACAAATCGTTGAGTCAAGTTTGATTTCTGCGGGTCTAGCGTGCTCGTGGCTTCTAGTGGACATCAGGTGTCGTTTTACACGACAGTTGAATGATTGAGTATTTGGTAAGCCTGAGTTTTTTTAGTGATACGTATCAAAATTGAAGTTGACTAAGGGGGTGTACTGAATTTTGTGTAAACGATTGGGTTCAATTGTTAGAACTTTTGAATAAAGTTTGTGACCTTGGGTTTGAGTTTAATCATCCAAGAAAGACTCAACAGGTAGCCAACGCAGACTCAAGACCTTGAACCTTTTCTGGAACCTCAGAAAAGCTCAGCGGCAGAAACAAGTTAGGTGCGACCGTTATGCGACCCGATTTAAACTTCATCTTGACCAGCACTTCGGCTACTTGTCCCTGCCGCGAATACATTACGTGTGCGAAATAGGCGCACTTCTCATCAGCATAGATAAGTTGAGTCTCAACACGAATGCGGCTGAATATAGAGACTGGCTTAGCGAACTTGACAAGTTGCGCCACATTCACGAAGCTCGCGCCAGATTGGATAATCTTGAAGAACTTTCCCACCTTAATTAGGTAGTCAATTTGGGCAGCTTCCGCCAGTTGAAAGTATTTGTCGCTTTTTAGAACACGAATTCCTGAGTCAAATGGTGTGACCCAGA
>Ga0209769_1000593_pt1 | contig 14283 bp, 9 predicted proteins | sample LauGreSuBDMM15DN_2_FD_187569 | JGI IMG/M metagenome (GOLD analysis project Ga0209769, IMG submission 187569) | Freshwater lake microbial communities from Lake Michigan, USA - Su13.BD.MM15.DN (SPAdes) (version 3) | ecosystem: Environmental > Aquatic > Freshwater > Lake | place: Lake Michigan, USA...
ATGAGACCAAAACACTCTGGCCAACTGAAGGCCTCTACCGAGCGTGTCGTGAAGGACATTCAGCGTGCAACCCGGCGGCGCATGCTGCCCGAGACTATGCGCGGCTTCCATCATTAGCATGTTAGCACCTAGGATAACATCTGGGTTGTTCCAAACAGCTTTAGACACTAAATCTGCTGCAACTAAGGATGGTCTAAAAAATGTCGCGACGTAAAGCAGTTGTTATTGGTGCGGGTATCGGCGGCATATCATGCGCCATACGATTACAAAGCCTCGGCTTTGATACGGAAATAGTTGAGGCGTTGGATGCACCCGGCGGTCGCGCATATGTGCGCAAGGTCGATGGATTTGTGTTCGACATGGGCCCGACTGTGCTTACCGTGCCGCATTTCATAGAGGAATTGTTCAGCCTGCAACAAGACCATGCGATGCTTGGCGAGCCGGATTTTCCTGCCGGCACTTTGGATGAAAACTGTAGAATTCGGGAGGGCGTCTCGGGCGGACCGAATACCAGCAAATATGTCGAAATCGTCCCAATATTGCCATTTTATCGCATCTATTTCGACGATGGTACGTTTTTCGATTATGATGGTGATCCGGTCAGCACCCGTGAACAGATCAAGCGATTGGCGCCGGAAGATCTCGCGGGATATGAAGCCTTTCACGACCAAGCCCGCGCGATTTTTCACCGCGGATTTTTGAAACTGGGATATACCTATTTTGGAAGCCTTGGGTCGATGCTACGCGTCGTGCCTGATTTGCTAAAGCTCGGCGCAGTTCAGTCGCTGTTCGGCATGGTTAGTAAATATTTCAAGTCAGACAAAATGCGTCAAGTGTTCAGCTTTGAGCCTCTGCTGGTCGGCGGTAACCCGATGAAGGTACCTGCGATCTATGCCATGATCCATTTTGTCGAAAAGACCTGGGGTATTCACTATGCCAAGGGAGGCACCGGCGCCCTCGTCGCAGGGCTCGTCAAGAAATTTGAGGATATGGGCGGTCAGTTGCGGGTCAATGCACCCGTGAAGCGTATTTTGGTGGAAAATCGGACCACCAAGGGTGTGGAATTGGAAGACGGGGAGGAAATTGCTGCGGATGTTGTGGTTTCCAACGCGGATTACGCAACCACTTACCTAAAGCTGGTAGATAAGGCGCATCGGCGGATCAACCGCGATGCGCTGGTTAAATTCCGTAAGCAGTCGATGTCGTTGATGGTGATCTATTTTGGTTATGAACGCCGCGACAATGACCCCGATTTACGTCATCACAACATCATCCTTGGTCCACGCTATGAAGCGTTGCTCGACGAGATTTTTGAGAAAAAGGTAATGAGCCCGGACTTCTCTCAATATCTCCACATCCCGACCCTGACTGATCCGACCCTAGCACCTCCGGGTCATCATGCTGCATATACCCTTATCCCTGTACCCAATAATGCGAGCGGCATCGACTGGGATATAGAAGGACCAAAATTGTCTGCCCGGGTACTCAGCTTCCTTGAGGAACAGGGCTATATTCCTGACCTTACCGCGCGTCTGAAGCATATGAGCTTCATCACGCCAGATTATTTTTCAGAAACGCTGGGTTCATATCTTGGAAACGGTTTCGGCGTTGAACCCGTCCTGACCCAGACCGCGTTCTTCCGCCCACATAATAAGTCGGAAGATGTGCACAATCTATATCTGGTAGGCCAAGGAACGCAGCCGGGTGGCGGTACGCCCTCGGTAATGATGTCGGCTAAGATGACCGCACGTGAGATAGCCAGGGACTTGGGCGTTGAAGCATCGGTCATAAATGGCGTGCCGGAGCAGCGGGAAGCCGCAGCCTAACGGCTGCCTATCCGTCAAGCGGATGACCCTTGGCAGGGTCTCCCATATTTTGAAACGCATTGCCGTTCCGCTTCGCGTCTAATGATCGCCGTTCAATGGCCAGCTAGCGGTCCCTGAAACCAGACGTTCAATCGAACGGGTAAGCACGTAATGGAACAGCAGATATGTCAGCGCCATAACCCACGCCATTGTTCTAGCGGCTTGGGAGCGCGGCTTCGGCTGCGTGATTAATCGACAGGGCATCATGATCTGCATCGCTATGGGCTATCCGGACGAAGCATTCGTCGCCAATGATGTAAAGTCGCGGCGCAAGGACAATGCCAGTTTTGTCCGTTATGTCGGTTTTGACACTGCTGGCTAACTCTGAACCGCAAGCGCGCTGCCAGTTTGTCTGGCAAACTGCGTTCCTTAGGTTCATGGTAGCGTCATACAGGCAGCGTGTTGCGTAATACGGCCCGGTGGAGGGGAAGCGCATGAAGAAATTTGGTTCGGTTTTGGTGGCGCTGGTTATAGCTGTGCTGTTAACGCTTTTTGCAACGACCCCGCCAAAAGCAATACCCGCTAATGCCCCAGCGCAAAGCTTCTCCGCAATACGGGCCATGGCGGATGTGCGGACCATAGCAAAACATCCGCACGCCACCGGCTCGGCCGAAAACGCAGTCGTGCGCGAGCACATCATGCGCCGCATGGAAGCGCTCGGGATGGAGGTTTCAACCAGCACAGGCCTCATCGACGCCAAGGGGACAAAACGGCTCAATCACTGGAGCGGACGCAATGATCCACCGGCCAGTTTGGTCAATTTAATCGGCATTCTCGCCGGAAAAAATCGCAGCGCGCCGTCAGTTGTTCTGATGTCGCACCATGACACGGTTTGGGGCTCGCCCGGTGCCGCCGACGACACAGCAGGCGTTGCTGCAAGCTTAGAAATCGTGCGCGCAATTCGCGCCCGCGGACAGCAGGAACGCGATCTGGTCATGCTGGTCACCGATGGCGAAGAACTTGGCCTTCAGGGCGCGCGTCAGTTTTGGGCCGACCATCCTTTGCGCAAAAGCGTCGGCGCAGTGATTAACATGGAAGCACGCGGTGGTGGCGGACGCACCACTTTGTTTCAGACCTCACACCAGAGCGGTGCCGCAATGCATGTCTATGCCGATGCGGTCCGTCGCCCTGGCACCTCTTCACTTGCAGCTTTCATTTATGCAGTCCTGCCCAATGACTCCGATCTGACACCTGTCATCAAGCATGATTACGCCGCCTATAACTTCGCCTTTATCGGGCGATCTGGCCTCTACCACTCACCAATAGCGACGCCCGATAATCTTGATCAAGGGTCATTGCAGGACATGGGTGGGCAGGTCCTCGACCTCACCGACGCGCTCCTTAAGGCAGATAAACTTCCCCAAAGGGCGGCCGATGCCGTGTTCTTTGACCTATTCGGTATCTTCACTGTTATCTATCCCGTCTGGCTTGGCTGGGTCATGATGACCATAGCGGCAGGCGGAATGGTTTTGGTCGTACGGCAAGACGGAACAGACGGTCTGACGGCAGGCGCCGGGCGTATGCTGGCGCTGATATTGGGGAGCGCAGCGATACTGTTCGCGCTCAACCGCTTATCGCTTGGGCTTGCGCCCGCCAATTATTATGACCGTTTGGCCGCAATCCCCCGGCTAGAGGTTATGGCCGCATTGGGATCGCTGGCGTCGTTTCTCGTGCTGTTTGCAACCTGGCGGCCAAGCCGCGTTGGTGTCGTGGGTGCCGCGCTGCCACTGTTCATTATCGGTCTTGCCGCGCAAGAACTGGCACCGACGGCTGCCTATTTTGTGGTTTTACCCCTGCTGCTCACAACTTTTACACTCTTGGCGCGGCACGCTGCTGTGCAGATTGGTGTTACGGCACTGGTTGGTGGCTATATGTTGTCGCTGGGTCATCAGTTGATGCAAGGGGTGGGGCCGACGCTTCCCTTCGCCGTCGCCCTGCCACTGGCGTTGGCTGTTCTATCGACACTGCCGATCTGGCCCGGCATGGAGGTTCGAAAGGCACGGACGATAGCCGTTGCCGCCCTGCTGGGGGCATCGTCCGTGTCACTTTGGGTCCTACTTGACGCGCCTGCGGCGAGCCGAGCTGTTTATTCCGATAGCAAGCAGTGAGAGCCAGTTTGCTGGCATAAATTCATACTTCTGCTTACGCTAGTGTTTACGACACCCGCTTTTGCAGACGATGGGCAGAACCTCATTAATAGTAACCGGATAAAGCTCTGAGCTGCGTCTCGGCCTTATCGATGGCGCGGTAGCTTCTCACTTACCCATGCCCAGCCGTACAAACCAGAAGTTTGGCGAGACATGAAGGTAGGTCGCGCTTTAACTTTACGACTTGCGCGCAGGCAGCTTGGAATGATCCCGGACTATGACAGTTTCTCAAACGTAAGTCCGGCATGCGCTTTGAGCCGATCGATTAGCCTGTCGCCCAAAATCGTCGCTGGTGTCCAAAAGCCCCCTGCGACCGTGTCAGGAACATCTTTGGCAAGGCATGCCGAAGCCTGCGACAGCATCTTGGCGGTTGATCCATAGCCCGGGTCGCGGTCCCCCGTAACGCGGCACCGGATGTTTTCGCCCTGTGCAGTTGACCCAAGGAAAACGATGTCAAACCCGCCTTCTAACTGTGCCTTTTCGGTAGGTCCTTCGCCAGGCTTTGGAAGAACAAAACTCTCGAGCAACCAACGGATTGGCGGCACTGCCAGACCAATCATAAGCGCATTCACGCCCCAACTCGTCGCTCGAGCCATCCGCTTACCCTTCGCGCCCTGACCCGTTGCCACAGCTTCCTCATAGGTGAATTCGGCACCATAGCTATTGTGACTCAGAGCGTTCGACCGATGCACTATGCGTGTGTTGATACCCGCCATGACGAAGGGGGCAATCCAGCCACCATAGACATTGTCATAGGCAATCTTCACATCGGGCTGCTGAACAAAAAAGCTATGGTCGGGTGGGCACAGACTATAAGGGTCTTTAAGCTCAAGGCGCAAATCGGCATCGCTTACTGCTTCTTTGACCATGTTAATCATGCTCGCGATCGTGCCGCCTGACGCCCCACCCTTCATATTTGCGACCCGCATAGTGATGCGGTCACATGTTTGGCCGAATTGTTCCAACGCATTGCGTTGCAGAAAATGGACGCCCAGATCGGACGGGATAGAGTCAAAGCCACAACAATGCAAAATTCTTGCGCCGCTTTTTACCGCATCGGCCTCGTGCCGTAATTGCATTTTGCGGATCCACTGGGGCTCCCCAGTCAGATCGCAATAGTCGGTGCCCGTGGTGGCGCAGACCCGCACCAGCAATTCGCCATAAAGCGCGTATGGACCGACGGTTGACATGACAACCTTGGTCTGTGCGCACATTTGCCGCAATGAGCCTTCATCCACAGAGTCCGCAACGATCATTTCTATCCCCGATAATCCTATCGTATCGCTGACCTGTTGAAGCTTCGTGCGCGAACGCCCGGCGATCGCCCAAACAATGGATCCATCCGCGAATTGCGTATGCATATAGCGCGTGATGATCTGGCCAACGAAACTTGTAGCCCCATAGACAATGATGTCGAATTTCTTGTCAGCCATTTTTTCCTACCGCAGAAATGAATTTAGAATTGACGTCCATCATGGAAAATTTAGCCGTGATGGCTGCGTAAACCGTTGAAGCATTAGTCTCATTATTGGACATGACGTTAGGCGGAGAGGACGCAGTGTTGCAAGCGCCGATGTTCGAGTGTCACTTGGAAGTTCGATGCCCTAAGTGTACCGGCGGCTTTCGTTTGGCGCCCTAGAACCCCGCCCCTGCCAAACGGGTTACAATTAAAACTAAATAAGACAATCGCATCGTTCAAGTCAATGCGGCATTGGCTCAGGTAAAATGCAGGCGCCTATATTTGCCACGGAAGTACAATAACGGATCGCGGCGGGGTTCAAAACTCGCCTTTTCCACACGGCCAACCAAAATAAAATGATCGCCAGCCTCATATAGCGCGTGGCGTTTGCATTCGAATATGCCCAGCGAGCTTGGCAATATGGGTGCGCCATATTCGCCCACTTCCCATCGCGTCCCTGAGAAGCGATCCTCACTTTTGCCAGCAAACAGGTTGGATACGGGCTGCTGCCCGATTTGCAGGACATTGACGGCAAATGCGTCGACTGCGCGCAGCGTTTCGGCGCTGCCCGAATTGTTGGCGATGCAGACCAGCAACAAAGGCGGATCAAGCGAGACGCTCGTGAAGCTATTGGCCGTCAAGCCCACAGGAAGTCCGTCAAGCGCATGCGCGGTAATGATGGTCACACCTGTGGCAAAACAGCCCATTGCATCGCGCAACGTTCGCGCGTCTGATCCTGAACGATATTCCGGAATGAAGCGCGGCTGTTTGCGTTCCAGAAAGTCAACGAGTAGGCCGTTGAAGGCTTCTGCGCGTTCGGCCACAATCAACAAGCCACCACCATCAACATCAATGGCTTCGGCATTTGGTAAAGTTTCCACAAAACTGGGCTGTGCTGTTTCGAGGTCAATACGTCCCAAGGCGCCACGAATGATCAGCGAGGGCAATGCGATATGCGATGCGGCTTCCATTAAAGCCGCGCCAATGTCATTGGCATCAAACGCGGAAAATATGGCATTGTCATAATCCGCTTGGTTCAAACCCTGCCCCAGCACTGCTGACATACGATCTGCCGACGCCCGCACCGCGCCTGGGGCATAGTCCGCAGGCGGATCCACCAAAATCAGCCCCGATGCCAGGGTCGCAGCCTCCTCCGCCAGCGCCATGGTCGCGATCCACGCGCTGTGCGAAGCTGCGACGACCACAGGACGCGTGCGCATCTGACCGAGAACGGCGCGCAAATCTTCGACATAGGCATTGAAGTCATACCGGCCATCAGAGGGCCATTCGCTGCCGCCATGGCCGCGCAAATCGACGTTAATGACATAGCGTCCGGCCTGCTCAAGGGCAATGGCCACATCCTCCCACACTTTGCGCGTTTGGCCAAAGCCATGCAGGAGGACAATAGACGGGTCATCGGCAGAACCAATATCGTCGGCCTCAAGCCTGATGCCCGCAAAACCCCTAAATTCTCTCACATAACGTAGCGACATTCGCCCAAATTCCAATTTCTGTCTTAGGGTGTCATTTTCCCGATCACCCGTGGACGTCAACCGCCCATCGCGCAATATTTTATGCGCGATCGGTGGAAATGACTGCCATCGTAATACGCGAAATGCAGACGAGTTTGCCCGCCTCATCCACGATGCGAATTGACCAGATTTGCGTTGTCCGTCCAATCGATTCCGATGTCGCTGTGGCAAACACAAACCCGTCTTTTACGGGACGAATATGGTTGGCGTTGATTTCCATCCCAACGGTCGCAAATTTGCTTGGGTCGACCGTCATTGCGGCGGCCGTGGAGCCCACCGTTTCGGCCAAGACCACCGATGCGCCGCCATGCAACCGCCCATAAGGCTGCTTCGTGCGCTCATTGACGGGCATGCGCGCCTTGATCCAATTGTCACCATAGCCAATAAATTCGATGCCGACAAAAGCGGGCATGGAATTTTTACCGCTTGCGGTGAGCGCCGCAAGATCAAGCTTTTCGTGAAACCATATAGACATATAATCTCCATGCGCGAAGCAACAGAAACTGTCTAGGGCAACTTGCCGCTAAAGCCCAAGTGCGCGTTTGATTTCGGCCCAATCGACCAGTTTGAAATTCTGTGTTTCAGGCATGTTATCGCCGTCCTGCACTACGAATAGCCCGCCTGAAAAATTGGGTCCAAAATCGCCGAGCATCAATTCAATGCCATCGGTTTCCTGAACGCCGTCAATTGCCCCGTCGTTTATGCGAAACCGGCCGACGTAAGCGGCCTCGGGCAGTTTATAGACGGCATAGGCATTGTCGCCTTGGCTAGATACAATCACATAGCCCCCATCCGTACCAATGGGGGCCAACGCCACGCCTTCGGCATCCATGACGATTTGCTTGCCGTCTGCCATGGCAATCGCCGTTGGGACGTTTGAACCATCGGGCGCGGCGTCAAATTTCCAAAGGCCGACATCTTCTTCGGCCACATATAATATTCCGGTGCGGTCATCGACGACGCAGCCTTCGGACTGCGTACCCAATTTCATGCTGCGCACGACTTTGCCGCTAGGTATCGCAGTGTTCAAGTCAATCGCAATCTGATCAATCCGGCCATCCTTCAACACAACAAAGCCGAACAATGCCATGTCGCCAGCGCGTTGCCACAGGCACATGCCATAGGCCTCGCCAGGCCCCACGGGGAGCGTCACCAGAGGCACTAATGTCTTGGCGGAAGTATCCAGTCGGAACAACGCCATTTGCGCCTGAGAAAGGTCCTGACGGTCGCTGGCCGCCACAATAACACCCATGCTGCCGCCTACATCGCGTAGATCCACATTGTTGAGTCTAGGCGACGGTGTAAAGCCGACCTGACGCCCTTGCAGGTCATAGACATGGACGCCCGCACGCTTGTCGGTGCCGATGATCAGGCTTTGTGCCGGATTGGCGGCGTTACGCCATATCGCAGGATCATCCGCCGCATCCTCTATCGTCGCAACGGGCTGCGTCTCCACCTTGGCTGTTACCGAAGCCGTGGGCAGTGGGCTCATCGCCGGCTGCGTCGAAACGCAACCGGCAAGGAGCAACGGCAAAAGAAGGCGCAAGTCAAATATTAGAAGTTGACCCGAATGCCACCTGAATAGCGGCGGCCGAAGCGTTCCCATTCAATTGTATATTGGCTTGAGAATGGTGTCGGTACGCCCTGCGCAGTCAAGATATTAGACGGATCGGAAAAACGACGGCCTGGATTGTTCAGCAGGTTCGCAGCGTCGAAATACACTTCGATACCCTTTGAGATTTCATACCGTGCCGAGAAATCCAGTTCATCGTCATTCGCCCAATAGGTATCGCCGGCGGCGTCATCGACTGTATCGGCAAATCCATCAGCCCAATTGGTGCGGTTCTGATACTGCAACCGAAGCGACAGGCCGTATTTTTCATAATAAGCGCCAACGTTGTAAACGACCTTCGATGTGCCGGGGAGCGGAACCTTGCGCGCAGGTGTGTCGATACGAATGGTTTGTGCTGCACCTGTACCCAGAACGGTGACGAACTCAGGTTTCGTGACCTCGCTATCATTATAGGTCGCATTAGCTGTTATGCCGAAGCCGCCCATCCAGTCAGGCAACCCAAGGTCCGCCGTGTAGGGATCAAGCTGGAGTTGCGCCGCAGCTTCGACACCCATAACGCGGCCCGAACCGCCGTTGGTAATCCCGCTAAATGCATAGCCGGAACGGTCAATGCCATTGCTGTCTAGAGCGTTCGAGCCAAAAACCCGGCGCGATGTGTACAGTACGTCTTCTACCTTTTTGTAGAATGCGCCCAGCATGAAATAGCCCTGCGGTTGAATATAATATTCATAATATGCATCGACGCCGTAGGAACGCTCAGGCTTGACCGAAGGGTTGCCACCCGAAACACGCGCGTTGCTGTCGTCTATGACAACGTTGGGCCGAAGCTGGTCATAATCTGCACGCGCGGCACCGCTGGTAAAGCCGAGGCGGATCTTTTGGTCATCTTGTACGTCAAAGTTCAGGTGGAGGCTCGGGAATACCAATGTGCCCTCAGATTCTGCAGTGACTGGCGCGGTGACTGAGCCAATGGTGGCCGCGGCGATACCGCGATTTTTTACCTGCTCAACGCGAGCACCACCAACAACCGAACCCCAGTCATATTTAACATTTGCCATCACATATCCGGCATAAACTTGCTCACGCACGTCATATATATTTCCGGTCGCGGGGGCGAAGCTGAAATTTTTGCGCGCGGCTTCGCTCGCTGCACGCATTTTGTCAGCATCGAAGTAACGGAAAGTGTATCCCATCGGTATTTCGCCCTTGAACGGCGTATCAAGGCTAAAGCCACTATACGTAGTGGAGATACCGACCGTTGCAAATTGTGCTGCCGTGTTCAGCAAGATCCTGCTTTCATCAACCGTCTTGGTGCGCTGGTCAAATTGGAAGCCAGCCTTTAAAACGGCATCTCCGCCCAAGAATTCCGTTTCGCGTGAGACAACAAACTTTGCGGTATACGCTATTGTCGTGTCAACGGCGTCAAGTACGGCCAGCGACGTCAGTGGCTTGGTGAAGCTGTCGATATCGGTAACCGACGTGCCAGCCTGATATAGTGTCGGGCTGCTGAGTTGGATTGTGTTTGACAGAGCTAAGCGCGCGAAATTTGGATTGGTAAAATCATACGCTACGGTTGGACGCAAGTTTCGCGTGCTTGGGCTATCCCAGGTCGTTTCCCCAACTACTGAACGATCATCTTTCGATTCTGTATAATTGCCAAGCCAGTTCAATTTCCAGCCATCGCCAAATTCATGGGTGCCTTCGACAGTATTGGTGAAAATCGACTGTTCAAATGCGCGTAACGTTGAACGCTGGCGAATATCGATACCGTAGATGGTGCCCTTAAACGGGGTGTTGCCAATACAGACATCAGCATATCCGGTTGTGGTTGGCGTCGGGTTCACTGCGGTCCCACAGGCGGCGGTATTGGCGACGAGATCACTCTGACGGTCATCAAGGTCAAAGCGGTAATTGTCGCGCATTTCGTCATCGGTAAAGGTTGTGTAGATTGAACGCACCGAAATCATATTGTCGGCATCAGGCTTCCAATCCATACGTCCCGACAGCGACCAGTTGCGACGGGTTAAGCGATACAGCTTGTTTTCCGTTTCCTGCGCCCAGAACCGGCTAACGGCACCAGGACGCTGGTCCGTTGAGACCCGTTCGTAATCGATCTCGAAATTGTCGGTGATCATGTCGCGCTTATAATAGCTGCCCGACACAAGCACGCCAAATTCACCGCCGTCGCCAGCCTCTACGCGCGTCGACACGACGGCTGAACCTTCATATTGCGGCCGGTTGCCGAGTTCGCCAACGCCATAGCCAGCCTTGCCAGCGAAGTGGAACCCATCATAATCGAAGGCAGACCGCGTTATGACGTTGACGTTGCCCGACACTGTCTCGCCCGGCATGTCGGGCGTCACTGCTTTGGAGACAATGATCTGCGCCGCAATCGCAGAAGGGATAGAATCCAAACGGGCGTCGCGGCCTTCTGGGCTCACGACGTTGATGCCGTCGAACGACAAGGTGGTCCAATAATTCGGCGCACCGCGAATGCTGACGTAGCGTGCCTGACCCTGGTCGCGCTCAACCGCAACGCCTGGAAGGCGGCCAGTCGCCTGCGCCACATTCTGGTCCGGCAGCCGTCCGGCCGCGTCCGACGAGACCACCGATACGAGCGAGTCCGAATTTTTCTGTATTTGCAAAGCGGCCGCTTCTGATTCCGCGATTGGCCTAGAGCCCGTCACAACGATTGCTTCATTAGTCGTTTCATCTGCCGCAGGCGCAGTTTGCGCCATGGCTGAAGATGGAAGAATTGCGAGTGCCGCAGCGCTGCCCAGCACGGCGTTGCGGACAAAAAAGTGCGATTTTATGGACCGATTTTGCATGTATTTCACCCCTGATATACCGATTTATCGGTTTGTCCGTTAGGCAGGGATTGTGAAAACTTCATTTATCTACCATGACAAATTGGTGACAATGCCGTTACAGTTTGAGTTTAAGCTGCCGTAAATGTGCAATGTTTCCATGGCACGAAGATTTAGTAATGAAGAAGGAACAAAGTTCGTGAAGCCCGTGCCCGGTACAAGCATTCTGAAAGCCCGAAAAACGCCAGCAGATGCGCTCTATTTCAACCGTGAGCTTTCCTGGTTAAAATTTAACGAGCGCGTGCTTGAAGAGGCATCGAACCCGGCACACCCATTGCTTGAACGGCTGCGCTTTCTGTCGATTTCGGGCACCAACCTTGACGAATTTTTCATGGTGCGCGTGGCTGGCCTGCGCGGACAGCAGCAGCGCCGGATTGAGGAATTGTCGATTGACGGCCGCACGCCATCCGAACAGCTTGCCGATACCGTTTCTGCTGCCGACAGGCTGATGTTTCAACAGCAAAAGCTTTGGCGCAAGCTGATGAAGGAACTGGGAGGCGAAGGCATTAAAGTTGTCCAACCATCCGCAATAGGGAAGACACTGCAGGCGCAAGTCGGCAAATATTTCCGCGAACAAGTCCTACCCGTTCTCACTCCGCAGGCATTGGACCCTGCGCATCCATTTCCATTCATCCCCAACCAAGGCCTTAGCCTTATCTTCGATATGCGCCGCAAGGATGATGGCGAAGTCGTGCGGCAATTGGTGCTGATCCCGCAATCGCTCGCCCGCTTTATCCGCTTGCCCGGTCCCGGCACACGGTTCGTGACAATCGAGGCGCTGATCAAGCATTTCGTCGGGCAAATGTTTCCTGATTATCTACTCGTCGCAGCGGGCGCATTCCGCATTATCCGTGACAGTGATATTGAGGTTGAGGAAGAAGCTGAAGACCTTGTCCGCTACTTCCGCAGCGCCATCAAGCGGCGCCGTCGCGGGCGGATCATTCGGCTGAAGCTGGAAAAAGGCCTGCCAAGCGAATTGGCGACATTAATCCGTTCGGAGCTCGGCGCTGGCGCGTCTATTGTGGTCGAAACGGTCGGTTTCTTGGGCATTGGCGACCTCGGGCAATTGGTTGACGAAGACCGACCTACCCTCAAATTCCCGTCTTACTCCCCGCGCTTCCCTGAACGCATATTGGAACATGATGGCGATTGTTTTTCGGCAATCAGCCAAAAAGACATCGTTATCCACCACCCCTATGAGAGCTTTGACGTTGTACTGGCGTTTCTGCAGCAGGCAGCGTTGGATCCGGACGTCGTGGCGATTAAACAAACGCTGTATCGTGCCGGCAAGCAATCCGCCGTCATTCGCGCCTTGTGTGAAGCGGCCGAGGCCGGAAAATCGGTGACTGCGATTGTCGAGCTCAAGGCGCGTTTTGACGAAGAGCAAAATCTGCATTGGGCATCGCAGCTTGAGAATTCTGGCGTACAAGTCGTTTACGGCTTCATCGATATGAAGACGCATGCCAAAATCTCTTTAGTGGTCCGCCGCGAGGCAGATGGGTTCCGGACCTATTGCCACTTGGGCACCGGCAATTATCACCCAATCACCGCCAAAGTGTATACCGACATCAGCTTCTTCACCGCTGACCCGCGCGTGGGCCATGATGCCGGACAGATTTTCAATTACATAACTGGCTATATCCCGCCAACAGAGTTGAAGCTGTTGACCATGAGCCCACTGGGCTTGCGCGAAAAAATCATGTCGTTGATTGACGATGAAATTGCCCATGTCGCCGCGGGACGGCCCGGTGCCGTTTGGGCAAAGCTCAATTCTTTGGTCGATAAGGCCGTCATCGACAAATTATATGAGGCGAGCGAGGCCGGCGTCGAAATCGACCTTGTGGTGCGCGGCATTTGCTGCTTGCGGCCGGGCGTTAAGGGGCTGTCGTCGCGGATCCGCGTGAAGTCCGTTGTTGGGCGCTTCCTTGAGCACAGCCGTATTTGGGCGATGGGCAATGGCGCAGATTTGCCGAACCCGAATGCCAAAGTCTTCATCTCTTCGGCAGATTGGATGTCGCGCAATTTCGACCGCCGCGTAGAATATATGCTGCCGATTGAGAACCCTACCGTGCATGACCAAATCCTTGATCAGGTTATGGTTGCAAACCTCCTCGACAATCAGCAAAGCTGGATGCTGCGTTCGGATGGACGTTATGAGAGGGTGAAAGCCGGAAGCATGCCATTTAATCTGCATCATTATTTTATGACCAATGCGTCGCTTTCAGGGCGCGGAGGCGCGCTCGCAGATGACAAGAAGGTTCCAACGCTGAGCCTCGTCCGACAAAGATGAAGGCGGTGCGTCAGGCCGTCATAGATATTGGCTCAAATACCGTTCGGCTCGTTGTGTACGCGGGGCTGCCACGTGCGCCCATGCCCATTTACAACGAAAAAAGTAGGGTAAAGCTTGGGGCGTGCCTCGCTGGCGATGGTGAAATTGACAAAGCGACGATGGAAAAAGCGCTGGCCGCACTCGCGCGCTTCGAAACGCTTGCCCGCGCGATGCAGGTGGGCAGCATGCGCGTGGTCGCAACCGCCGCAACGCGGGAAGCCAAAAACGGCCATGAGTTGGTCGAAAAAGCAGCCGCGCTTGGTATTCGGGTTGATGTGCTTGATGGCAATACCGAAGCAACGGCGGCCGGCTATGGCGTGCTGAGCGATAATCCCTTCGCCAATGGCTATGTTGGCGACCTTGGCGGCGGCAGTCTTGAGCTTATCCGCATCGCCGATGGCAAATTGGGCGCGCCCGTATCGCTGCCGCTGGGCACATTGCGGCACGATATCCTAATGGGCAAATCGGCCAAGCAGGTCGTAGCAATATTGCGCGATGATATTGCCAAGAC
>Ga0209769_1000601_pt1 | contig 14207 bp, 7 predicted proteins | sample LauGreSuBDMM15DN_2_FD_187569 | JGI IMG/M metagenome (GOLD analysis project Ga0209769, IMG submission 187569) | Freshwater lake microbial communities from Lake Michigan, USA - Su13.BD.MM15.DN (SPAdes) (version 3) | ecosystem: Environmental > Aquatic > Freshwater > Lake | place: Lake Michigan, USA...
TGCCTCGGCGGGACTGCACTGTGATGACATCGCCAGTATCGAGTCCCATTTTGGCCAAATCTTCGCCACACATCGACGCTGTAGCCATAGGCTCAATCGCATCAAGGACGCTGGCGCGGCGTGTCATGCTGCCGGTATGCCAGTGCTCGAGTTGCCGACCTGTAATCAACACAAATGGGAACGCATCGTCAGGTCTTTCATTGGCAGGAATAATGTCCGCCGGAACCAAGTGAACCAGACCATCATCGGTCGCAAACTTCTGCAAAAACACGGTGGGAGCGCCGGGATCATCTTCCGTCAAACAGGGGTAAGTGACACTGGATTCCCGCTGTAAGCGCTCCCAGGTAATTCCTGAAATCGCCGTGTGCATCGCCCGGCGCATCTCATCGTAGACCTGTGCCACACCATCAAACTCGCCTTGGTAATTCCAATTCAGGCCCATGCGTTTGGCGATGTCTTGAATGATCCATAAATCAGGGCGGGCTTGTCCAGGCGGATGGATAGCTTGCTTGCCCAGTTGCACCATCCGGTCGGTGTTACTGACGGTGCCATTTTTTTCTGGCCATGCGGTTGCAGGCAGAACCACGTCCGCAAGCCATGCGGTTTCGGTCATGAAAATATCTTGCACCACCAAATGCTCCAGGCTCGCCAAGGCGTGGCGGGCATGGTTCAAGTCGGGGTCACTCATCGCGGGGTTTTCGCCCATGATGTACATGCCGCGAATCTTGTGCGGATCACTGTCAGGGGCCAATGCCTTGTGCATGATTTCCACCACGGTGTAGCCGGGTTGGTCATCGAGCTTGGTACCCCAAAAATCTTCAAACCACGCGTGGGCTGCTTTATTGGTCACGCGCTGGTAGTTGGGGAACATCATCGGTATCAAGCCCGCGTCGCTGGCACCTTGCACATTGTTTTGGCCGCGCAAAGGATGGAGGCCCGAACCCGGTTTGCCAATCTGACCGGTGACTGTTACCAAGGCAATCAAACAACGGGCGTTATCGGTTCCGTGAACGTGTTGACTCACACCCATTCCCCACAGAATCATCGCGCCTTTGGCTTTGGCAAACGCACGGGCCACTTCGCGCAAAGTTTGCGCTGGGATGCCACAAATGGGTTCCATCGCTTCGGGGCTGTAGCCCTTGACGTTTTCTTTGAGCGCCTCGTAGTTGCTTGCGCGTTTGGCAATAAAGTCTTGGTCAGCTAGCCCCTCTTCAATCACCACATGGATGAGCGCATTGAGCATAGCGACATCGGTGTCAGCCTTGAACTGCAAGGTTCTCCAGGCGTGTTTACCCAAATCGGTAATACGCGGATCCGCCAAAATAATTTTTGCGCCTTTCTTGGCGGCGTTCTTCATCCACGTGGCAGCCACGGGATGGTTAGACGTCGGGTTGGAGCCGATCACAAAGATTAGGTCGGAATGTTCAACGTCGTTGACCTGGTTACTCACGGCGCCAGAACCCACACCTTCAAGCAAGGCCGCTACGCTAGAGGCGTGGCACAAGCGGGTGCAATGGTCTACGTTGTTCGACCCGAAACCGGTTCGTACCAATTTTTGGAACAAATAGGCTTCTTCGTTGCTGCCTTTGGCTGAGCCAAAACCGGCCAAAGACTTAGGCCCAAACGTGTCGCGCAGTTGAGTGAGATTACCCGCTGCAAGCCCCATCGCCTCTTCCCACGTCGCTTCCCGAAATACTTCAGACCAGTCTGCGGTGTCGCGGTTTAAGCGGTTTAGCATTTCCGGGTCTTTGGAGACGCCGGTTTTGCGAATCAACGGAGTCGTAAGACGCTGTCCGCTGTGGGCGTAGTCAAATCCAAAGCGGCCTTTGACACACAAACGGTTGTGGTTGGCAGGGCCGTCACGGCCATCCACACTCACAATTTTGTTGTCTTTGACGTTGTAAGTCAGCAAACATCCGACGCCACAAAACGGACACACGGAATCCACTTTTTTATCAACGATTTGGCTGCCAATCTGGGTCTTAGGCATCAACGCGCCGGTGGGGCAGGCTTGGACACATTCGCCGCAGGCCACGCAAGTGCTCTCGCCCATCGGGTCATTCAAATCAAAAACGATTTCGCTGTGTGAGCCACGCAGCGCATAGCCAATCACATCATTAACCTGCTCTTCACGGCACGCGCGAACACAACGGTTGCATTGGATACAAGCATCCAAATTAACCGCCATCGCGGGGTGCGAAATATCAGCTTGGGGTTGTTCGCGGCGCAGCGCTTTTAGCTCTGGGCGGACCGTGACATCCATGCGATCAGCCCAGACGCTGAGTTCGCCGTGCTGCAGTTTTTCGTTCGTCTCGTCCCACTTGTAGCCGGTATCGGGCATATCGGAGAGCAGCATTTCCAAAACCATTTTTTGGCTCTTGACTGCACGCTCACTTTGCGACTGAACTTCCATGCCTTCGGTCGCGCTGCGACAGCAGCTGGGGGCCAGTGTGCGCTCGCCTTTAACCTCAACCACGCAGGCCCGGCAATTGCCATCGGCGCGCATTCCATCTTTGTAGCAAAGGTGGGGGATATCAATTCCGTGGCGCTTAGCAGCTTTGAGGATCGACTCGCCCTCAAAGGCGTGAACGGTTTGTTGGTCGAGTTTGAATTCGACAGTTTTGACAGTGATTTCTGAGAGTTTGGCAGGGGCGTTCATTTATATGACCTCCTGTGGAAAGTATTTTTGAACACAACGAACCGGGTTGGGCGCTGCTTGGCCTAGGCCGCAAATGGACGCATCGGTCATGACCACGTTAAGATCTTCCAAGGTTTCGTTATCCCAGGTTTTGGCCTGCATCAAGGTCGCCGCTTTGGCTGTGCCCACGCGGCACGGCGTACATTGACCACAGCTTTCATGGGCAAAGAAACGCATCATGTTGAGCGCTGCATCGCGAGCCGTGTCTTTCTGGCTGAGAACGATCACTGCGGCAGATCCGATAAAACAGCCGTGGGGCTGCAGCGTATCAAAGTCCAAGGGAATATTGGCCATACTCGCCGGCAAAATGCCACCCGAGGCACCTCCAGGCAAGTAGGCATACAGCGTGTGGCCCTCGGCCATACCGCCGCAGTATTCATCTACCAGTTCTTGCAAGTTAATCCCAGCCGGCGCAAGCTTTACGCCAGGGTTTTTTACCCGCCCACTGACGCTAAAGCTGCGCAGTCCTTTGCGCCCATTGCGGCCAAAACTACTAAACCACTGCGGGCCTTTTTGCACAATATCACGCACCCAATACAGGGTTTCAAAATTATGTTCCAGCGTGGGGCGGCCAAAGAGGCCCACTTGGGCAATATAGGGAGGACGCATACGGGGCTCGCCCCGTTTGCCTTCAATGCTTTCGATCATTGCAGACTCTTCGCCGCAAATATAGGCGCCCGCTCCTCGGCGCAATTCAATCGTGGGCAGAAGACACGGCGGGTTGGCTTGGAGTTTGGCCAACTCGGTCTCCAAAATAGCGCGGCAACCGTGGTATTCGTCTCGCAGATAAATGTAGCAAGCGTTAATTCCAACCACCTTGGCAGCCACTAAGAGGCCTTCTAAAAATCGGTGGGGGTCGCGCTCTAAATACGTGCGGTCTTTGAAGGTTCCGGGTTCGCCTTCGTCAATATTGACGGCCATTAACTTGGGTGCGATTTGATCGCGCACAATGCGCCATTTCCGCCCCGCCGGGAAACCCGCTCCACCTAAGCCGCGAAGACCGGAGTCTTCCATTGCTTTGACCACGGCTTCGCTATCTTGCTTTCCATTAGAAAGCGCTACCGCTAATGCGTACCCGCCTTGCGCACGGTAGGCCTCTAACCCGACGTAATCTGGAGATACTTTGACGTCCTTGGCAACGGGAGAAATCGATTTTTCAGCCAAGGATGCGGCGTCAAATACTTTTGCTTGAGTCCCTGCGGGGTGAGACACCGCAGCAACTTTCACAGCAGAGGCTACGGCTTCAGGTGACGCAAATGGAATCGGGTTTTGATGGACCACGGCCACGGGCGCTTGCTCGCAACGCCCAAGGCACGGCGCCGGGATCACGCGAACATCATCGCGGCCTAAAATTTTTGGCAACCGGGCCAATAAATCTTTTGCTCCGGCTAACTCACAACTCAAACCGTCGCACACACGCACGGTGATTCCGGACGCTTGTTCATCACCCCGGAGTACTTCGAAATGGTGATAGAAGGTAGCCACCTCGTACACCTCGGCCATGGGAATATTCATCTCTTTGGCCAACGCCACCAAATGGCGGTCATGCAGGCAACGGTAAGCATCGTTGAGCACATGGAGCATCTCAATCAGAAGATCACGCCGGTGAGGTCCCTCGCCTATCAAGGCACGGACTTCAGCCACCGACATGTCGTCGGTCTGGCGACCCTTGAGCTTGCTTTTACTGCGGATGCGCTTGCGCATGTCGTCCACAGAGCCTAAAGAAACACTGTCAATCGAGTTTGGTTTTTGCATAGTCAATTAAACGCAAAGCCCCGCAAACCTTAAAGCTTGCAGAGCTTTTTCACACAAGTTAAAAATCAGGCGAAAAACTTGGCCACGCTTTGCAGCGTGCGGTAGACGCCCCAAGCCAAGGGAATACCAACCGCAGCCCACGCCAACGTCACTGTGAGCGAGCTCACCGAGTCAGCACCTGCTTCACTGCCGCGCACCATTTCAGATGCAGCCGCTTTTTCATGGGCCAAACGTTTCTCTTCTGCCAATTCTGCATCAGTCATGAACCATTTTTTATCCAAGGGGCGAACCAAGAGATTGCAAATGAGACCCACAACCAACATGCTAACCAAAATATACATGGTTTGGTTATAGACCTGCTCGCGCGGAATGCCCAGACCGAGTTGATATTCACGCATGTAGTTCACCACCACTGGGCCCAAAATCCCCGCCGTTGCCCACGCGGTGAGCAATCGCCCATGGATCGCGCCCACCATTTGCGTACCAAAAAGGTCTGCCAAATAGGCTGGGACGGTTGCAAAACCGCCGCCGTACATACTCAAAATGACACAGAAGGCCGAAACAAACAAGACGATGCTGCCAGCCCCTGCGCTGCCGGGAACGCTGAAGTACATCACGCCACCCAATACGAAGAACACCACATAGGTCACCTTGCGGCCAAGCAGGTCCGAGAGGCTGGCCCAGAAGAAGCGCCCGCCAATGTTAAAGAGGCTTAAAAGCGCCGTAAAGCCAGCAGCAACCGTAGCAATCGCAGCCAATTGCGTTTTGTCGAGCTCGCCAAACTTCGCTGGGATACCAATCAAGCTTCCACCAAACACTTCTTGCAGCATGGGAGAAGCCATGCCGATCACGCCAATACCGGCGCTCACGTTCATGCACAAGACCATCCAGATCAGCCAAAACTGAGGGATTCCCCAGACTTTGCTCACATGGACGTGGCGCTGGGTAATCATGTCGTTGTTAACTTGGGCGGGTGGAGGTGTCCATCCCGCAGGCTTCCATCCTGTCTCAGGAACGCGGTAACCAAAGGCACCGGCCATCATGAATACAAAGTAAATACAAGCCATGACCACAAAGGTCTGCATCACACCCACATCGGTGGGAGTCGCAAAATGTTTCATCAAGTCTGCGGCCAAGGGCGAGCCGATCATGGCTCCGCCACCAAAGCCCATGATCGCCATACCAGTCGCCATTCCGCGACGGTCAGGGAACCATTTGATCAAGGTTGACACCGGGGAGATGTATCCCAGCCCCAAGCCAATTCCGCCAATAATTCCGGAGCCAACAATCATCATCCAGAACTGGTGCAGGTAAACGCCCAAAGCCGAAAAAAGCATACCGCCGCACCAGCACAAAGCAGATACCACGCCGGCTTTTCTAGGCCCCGCACGCTCTAACCAACCACCCCAAGTAGCCGCACTGGAACCCAGGAGCACAAAGAACAAGGTGTACATCCAACCCAAGGTGGAAATCTGCCAATCACAGCGCGTCGTAAACAATTGACCCCAAAATCCGACTTCAGGGCTGCACTGGATCGCCTCTTTGATGCCCAAGGCCTTGGACAAGGGCAACCAAAACACAGAAAAGCCATAAGCCATTCCGATACAGAGATGGATCGCCAACGCCGCGGGAGGAACCAGCCAGCGGTTAAAACCTGGGCCAGCAATGATCCGCTCTTTATCGAGCAAACCGGAGGTTGGTGATGACATGGATACTTCCAATTGTTTATTGCGTGATTGCCACGCTGGTTACCGTGTTGATCCGCGTCGCCAACCAATGAATTAGGTTGCTTTGCTGATCGTGATACTAGGAAACTTGGAAGAAAAATCTTTGTTTTTTGCTGCAATCGCCACGGCAACTTTACGCGCCAAAACTTTGTACAAACCAGCCACTTCGCCTTCAGGCTCTGCGACCACCGTCGGACGACCGCTGTCGGCTTGCTCGCGGATCGACATCGCCAAAGGCAAGGCGCCTAAATAATCCATTCCGTACTCTGCAGCCATTTTTTTGCCGCCATCGGCACCAAAAATATGCTCGATATGACCGCAGTTGCTGCAGACGTGTACCGCCATGTTTTCAACGATACCTAAAATAGGAACGCCCACTTTTTCAAACATCTTGATGCCTTTTTTTGCATCCAAAAGCGCGATGTCTTGGGGCGTTGTGACAACGACCGCACCCGTCATCGGAACACGCTGACTCAGCGTGAGCTGGATATCACCGGTTCCCGGGGGCATGTCAACTATCAAATAATCGAGATCTTTCCAATGCGTTTGGCGCAGCAACTGCTCCAGCGCCTGGGTTGCCATCGGGCCGCGCCAAATCATGGCCTCATCTTGGGCGACTAAAAAACCAATCGACATCACCTGCACGCCGTAATTGACCATCGGCTCCATCGTCTTTCCGTCTTCAGAGGCTGGCTTGCCTTCAATACCCATCATCATGGGCATGCTCGGCCCGTAAATATCGGCGTCGAGCAAACCCACGCTCGCCCCTTCAGCGGCGAGTGCCAATGCCAAATTGGCTGCAGTCGTACTTTTTCCTACGCCTCCCTTGCCAGAAGCCACCGCCACAATGTTTTTGACACCGGGCAAGAGTTGAACCCCTCTTTGAACCGCGTGGGCACTGATATTCAAGCTTGGCTGAATTTCAACATGGACGACGCCCTCTATGGTTTGAGCCGCTGCGGCCAAAGCTTCGCAGAACCCTTGAAGCAGGCTTTGCGCGGGGTATCCCATCTCCAAATTAAAGTGCACCGTGTCACCATCGATCTTGAGGTTTTTGATGCACTTGCTGCTGACAAAATCTTTGCCGGTATGGGGGTCAATGACGTGTTTGAGTGCGTCAAGAATGCTTTGTTCAGTTGCTGCCACGAAAAGTTTCCTTCAAATTTTGACTAGCCGAGAGTCTAGCGGTACTTTGAAAGCACGCAAAAGGCATGGTTTCTCAGGATAATGAATCCATGCGCGACCTACCCCTTTTGCCTGAAACTCCCGCAACAGCCCTTGTTTTAAGTGGCGGTGGTGCCCGTGCGGCGTATCAAGTGGGCGTACTTCAGGCCATCGCAGCAATTCGCCGAGAACAAAACCAGGAACAAAGTGCTGAGTTACGGATCAATCCTTTTCCGATTCTGGTGGGAACCTCGGCAGGTGCGATCAATGCTGCGGCTTTGGCCTGTGGGGCAGACGATTTTGATGCAGCAGTCAACAAAATTTCAAATACGTGGTCCGCAATGCATGCCAACCACATTTACCAGGCCGATAGCCTGAGCATGGCGCGCTCTGGCGCCCAATGGCTCAGCATGATCTCGGTGGGTTGGATGGTTGCCAAATGGTGGCGAATTAAACCGCGGTCTTTGCTTAACAATGCCCCACTGGGCCAACTTCTTTTGGACTTGGTCCCCTTGCAGCGTCTACAGAATTTGATTGACCAAGGCCACCTGAAAGCGCTTGCCATCACGGCATCCAGTTACACCTCTGGCCAGCACGTTACTTTTTTTCAAGGCTTAAACGATCTTCCCTTATGGGAGCGCTCGCAACGCTACGCTCTTCGCGCTCCGATTACGTTGGCACATTTACTCGCCTCCTCGGCTATTCCCTTTATTTTTCCCGCGAAAGCGCTTGCAGTTGAGTCGCACCAAGAATATTTCGGTGATGGCTCTATGCGACAAAGCGCGCCACTGGCACCGGCGATTCATCTTGGGGCAGATCGGATTTTGGTGATTGGAGCTGGGCGAATGAACGAGCCCAAAGCGGATGACGAATCGCAAGCCGACGGGGCGTATCCCTCGCTTGCCCAAATTGCAGGCCACGCGATGTCGAGTATTTTTCTAGATGCTTTGGCTGTTGACATTGAAAGGGTTCGCAGAATTAACCAAACCATCGCCTTGGTTCCTGAGGCCTTGCGCAGTACCAGTCGTTTGCGGGCCATTTCGGTTTTGGTGATTGCGCCAAGTCAGCGCTTGGATGCCATTGCGTCCAAGCATATTGAGGCATTGCCCTTGGGAGTTCGCACCATGCTGGGAGCCGTTGGAATCTCCTCTTCCAAGGCGGACTTAAAGGGTGCAGCGATGGTAAGTTATTTGCTATTTGAAAGCGCTTACACCCAAGAACTCATGGCCCTGGGTTTTTCTGATGCCCAAGCCCAACGCGAGGACATTTGCACCTTCTTTGGTTGGTAACGGTAAAGCACAGGGCTGCCGTCTAAAATCACATTCTTTGGCGCACGGCAACCCTTCTTGACCCGTCGTCCCCACTAGCCCTTACTTCTCCCCCATTTGCCAGCCCCTTGACTATGTCTCGCCAACTCTTCGTTACCACCGCCCTGCCCTACGCCAATGGCAACTTCCACATTGGCCACATCATGGAGTACATCCAGGCCGACATCTGGGTGCGTTTCCAACGGATGCAGGGCCACAAGGTCGATTTCGTGTGCGCGGACGACACGCATGGCGCGCCCATCATGATCGCCGCCGATAAGGCGGGCATCACCCCGCAGCAGTTTGTGGGCAATATCGCCGCAGGCCGCAAGCCGTACCTGGATGGTTTTCACATCGCTTTTGACAATTGGCACAGCACCGACGCGCCTGAGAACCACGAACTCGCCCGCCAGATTTACCGCGACTTGCGCGACATTCCTGAATCAAAAGGCGGCTCGCTGATTGAACGACGCACGATTGAGCAGTTTTTTGATCCCGAAAAAAACATGTTCCTCCCGGATCGCTTTATCAAAGGCGAGTGCCCCAAGTGCCACGCCAAAGACCAGTATGGCGATAACTGTGAGGTGTGCGGCGCGGTGTACGCGCCCACCGACCTCATTGACCCCTACTCCGCTTTATCGGGCGCCAAACCTGCTCTTAAAAGCTCGGAGCATTTTTTCTTCAAATTGTCCGACCCCCGTTGCGTGGCGTTTTTAGAAAAATGGACCCAAGACGGCAAACTGCAACCTGAAGTAGCCAACAAGGTCAAAGAGTGGTTCACCGTTCGCACCAACCCCGACGGAACCACCAGCGAAGGTTTAGGCGACTGGGATATCTCCCGAGACGCGCCTTACTTTGGCATCGAAATTCCCGATGCGCCAGGAAAGTACTTTTATGTGTGGCTCGACGCACCCGTGGGTTACTTGGCCTCATTGAAAAACTTGCTCGACACGCGTGGGGAGAGCTACGACGCCTACATGGCCCACGACAAGCTGGAGCAATACCACTTCATCGGCAAAGACATCGTCACCTTCCACACCCTGTTCTGGCCCGCGATGCTGCACTTCAGCGGCCGCAAAACGCCCAATAACGTGTTTGTGCACGGCTTCCTCACCGTCAACAACGGCGAGAAGATGAGCAAAAGTCGTGGCACGGGCCTCGATCCGCTCAAGTACCTGAGCTTGGGCATGAACCCCGAGTGGCTGCGCTACTACTTGGCTGCCAAGCTCTCAGCCCGCAACGAAGACATTGACTTCAACGCCGAAGACTTCATGGCGCGGGTTAACAGCGACCTCATTGGTAAGTACGTCAACATTGCGAGCCGCACTTCAGGGTTCATCACCAAGAAGTTTGCGGGTCAATTGGCTTCTGGCTATGAGAACAGCCCACAAGAAATGTTCTTGCTCAGACATTTTGTAGAAGCTATGCCAGGCATTCGCAAAGCCATTGAAGCCCGCGACTACTCCAAAGCACTACGGGACGTGATGATGCTCACCGACCGCGCCAACGAATACGTGAGCGAACGCGCGCCTTGGGACTTGTCCAAACACGCCGACAAACAAGACGAGCTGCACACCGTGTGCTCCTTCAGCTTGGTCATGTTCAAGCTGCTCACACTCGCACTCAAACCCATCCTCCCCGACACAGCGCAGAAGGTGGAACAGTTCTTCAACATCCCGCCACTCACTTGGGCCGATGCAGAAAACCTGCTCATCACGCCCGAAGGCGAGCAAGCAGCCAACCGCATCAGCCCTGCTGCCATGATGGGCGGCCACACCATCAACGCTTACCAACACCTCATGCAACGCGTCACCCCCGAACAACTCGAAGCACTTTTTGAGCCCCCCGTAGTCATGGAAGAAAAAGTCACTCCAGGCGGCGAAGAAATCGCACCCACCATTAGCATCGACGACTTTGCCAAGGTCGATCTGCGGATTGCGCAGATCGTCAACTGCGAAGCCGTGGAGGGTTCTGTGAAATTACTGCGCCTTACGCTTGACGTGGGTGAAGGAAAAACCCGTAACGTGTTTAGCGGCATTGCCAGCATGTACAAGCCCGAAGACCTGATCGGTAAGCTCACCGTGATGGTCGCCAACTTGGCCCCACGCAAGATGAAGTTTGGTGTTAGTGAAGGCATGGTGCTAGCTGCCAGCCACGCCGACGACAAGACCGATGCCGGCATCTATATTCTGACCCCTTGGCCCGGCGCAACCCCTGGCATGCGAATCAGCTAAGGGTATGAAAGCAAAAGAAAAAGCGTCTTCGCTAAATTTCGATGTATTGATTGTTGGCAGTGGTTTAGCGGGCCTGAGCGCCGCACTTCTACTATCTGAAAAATACCGCGTCGCCATCATCACCAAACGCGCAGTGAGCGAAGGCTCCAGCGGCTGGGCCCAAGGTGGCATTGCCGCTGTGTGGGACAAATCAGATAGCTTTGCTGCACACGTGGATGACACGCTGGTTGCGGGCGCGGGTTTGTGCGATCTGGCTGCGACCCAATTTGTGGTCGAGCAAGCCCCGCAAGCCATTGCCTGGCTGCAAGCCATGGGCGTTCCCTTTAGCACCGAAGACGGCCAGTTGCACCTCACACGTGAAGGCGGCCACAGCGCCCGGCGCATTGTCCATGTCACCGACGCAACCGGCGCGGCGGTTCAACGCACGCTGATTGAGCGTGTCAAAGATTCACCCAACATCACCCTGTTTCAAAACCACACTCTGGTTGATCTGATTACGAGTGACAAGGTTAAAGGTTCTCCATCGCAAGCTAAAAGCTGCGTGGGTTTGTATGCACTCGATGAAGCAACCGACGAAGTCTTGACCTTTCAAGCCGCCCACACGGTTTTAGCCACAGGCGGCGCGGGCAAGGTTTACCTCTACACCACCAACCCCGACACCGCCACAGGCGATGGAATTGCCGCCGCTTGGCGAGCCGGTTGCCGGGTTCAAAACATGGAATTCATCCAGTTTCACCCGACTTGCTTGTACCACCCGCACGCAAAATCATTCTTGATCAGCGAGGCCGTGCGTGGTGAAGGCGGCCGTCTGTTGTTGCCCGACGGCACGCGGTTTATGCCCAAACACGATAGCCGCGCAGAGCTCGCCCCGCGTGATGTCGTAGCCAGGGCGATTGACTTTGAGATGAAAAAAGGCGGCTTGGACTGCGTCTATTTAGACATCTCCCACCAACCCCTGGCCTTTATTCAAGAGCACTTCCCCAACATCTATGCCCGCTGTTTAGAGCTGGGTATCGATATCAGCCGCCAGCCTATTCCCGTGGTGCCCGCAGCCCACTACACCTGTGGCGGCGTAGTCGCTGACCTGCATGGGCGCACTGACGTTACGGGTTTGTACGCCATCGGCGAGGCCGCTTGCAGCGGATTACATGGGGCCAACCGATTGGCAAGTAACTCCTTGGTGGAGTGCATGGTCTTTGCCCGCGCGACCAGCCATGACATTGGACTCAGTCAAGCAGCTACCGTGCTCGCACTTCCCTCGTGGGATGACAGCCGGGTTACCGATGCCGATGAGTCCGTCGTGATTTCCCATAACTGGGATGAGCTGCGCCGTTTTATGTGGGATTACGTTGGCATTGTTCGTACCAATAAACGCTTAGAACGCGCCGCCCACCGGATTGCGGTGTTGCAAGGAGAAATCCAAGAGTTCTATGCGCACTTTCATGTCAGTCGGGATTTGCTCGAGCTGCGCAATTTAGTTCAGGTGGCCGACCTTATCGTCCAAAGCGCCCGCGCTCGCCATGAAAGCCGCGGTCTGCACTTTAGCCGCGACTACCCGGAATTACTTGATGAAGCTAAGCCAACAATTTTGACGCCTTCTAACTTCAGTTGAAACGGAAATTCAGTAAGCGCCAACTACCAAACGGGCAACAAGCGCCCGTCAACCAACCTAAAACCCCGCGCTCCCACACTTCGGGCTTCGGCCTCATCATGGGTCACCCACACCACAGCCATTTGGGAGCTGGTGATCCGAGTTTGAAACTCAGCGCGAAGGGTTTGGCGTAAATCGGCATCTAATGCGGAAAACGGCTCGTCTAATAACAAGACCTTGGGCTCGGTAATCAATGCCCTTGCCAAGGCCGCGCGTTGCTGTTCGCCGCCTGAAAGTTGCCAAACCTTAGACCTTGCGTAGGGTTGCATTCCAAAACGCTGCAACATGGTTTGGGCTTTTTCTCTCGCAAGAGGGCGACGCAGTCCTTGCTCTACCAAACCAAAGGCTACGTTGTCTTGAACGTTCAAATGAGGAAACAGCGCAAAGTCTTGAAACATCAGCGCAAAACCTCTTCGCTCAGGCGGTGTAGCGGTGATGTCTTGCCCTTGGCAAAGAACCCGGCCGGCATCTGGGGCTTCAAGCCCTGCGATGATTTTTAGCAGCGTACTTTTCCCGCTACCCGAAGGCCCAAGAAGCGCAACCGTTTCACCCGGTTGGACCTGCAAGTTGACATCTTGCAAAAGCACGCGCGGGTTGGCGCCCTTGGGGGTCCAGCGTTTGGCAATCGATTGGAGTTCAAGCATAGGTTTCCCCGTCAGTGCGGCTGCGCAAGCTGGGCCGCTCAATGGCCATAAACACAGCCAAGGCCAGGGCCATCAGTACACAAGACAAAACCAAGGCCGCATCGTGATGGGTTGCACCAGGTCGGCCGAGGTGTTCGTAAATCAGCGTGCTTAAGGTCGCCCATTCAGGCCGGCTTAAAAACAAAGTCACTGCAAATTCACCTACAGCGGTCGCCGCAGCAAATGCCATGCCTCGTCGCAGCGCAGGCAACAAAAGCGGAAAAGTGATTCGCCAAAATACCCGCCATGGGTTGGCACCCAAGGTTTTTGCAGCGGCTAAAAGATGGGGTGGCATGGCGTCTAACCCTGCAGCCACTGATTTAGCAACGAAAGGATAGGCCAGCAAAGCGTAGGCGGCAATCAACAAAGGTGCGCTGGCAGTCCAACGCGGATACAGCAGCAACAAACCAAAGGCCACCAAGATAGGAGACACCACGAAAGGTAAGAAAACCAAGGTACGCAACCAAATCACGCGCTGAGCGGCTAAGGCATGGACCAGCCCCAGTAGCGTTGCCAGCACCAAAGCAGACGCAGAAAAACGCACGGTATTCCAAACGGCATCGAGGGTGTCTGGGTTGAGCAAAACAGCCCACCCGGCCGCCCCCGTTTGAGCAGCGCGCATCACAATCGCGACCAAAGGAGCGAGGCATAAAAACACCAGAACCACAAGCGCTGCGGCAAGAGCCAACCATTGGCTCGCCGTTTGCGGCCTGCGTCTGGCAATGCGGTCAGCGCGAACCGGCCCGGCCAAGCGGCTTTCTACCCAAGCGTAAGTCCAAGCCAACCCCCCGGTAAAAAGCAAGACCCATAGCGCCAAGACACCCGCTTGCGCCAATTGCAGCTCGTGGGCGACCAGGGTATAAATTTCTACCTCGACCGTCGCATAGTGCTGCCCCCCCAGGACCAAGGCCAAACCAAACCCAGAAAAACAATAGAGGAAAACCAAGCACAGCGCCGACATCAACCACGGCAATATCGCAGGCCACTC
>Ga0209769_1000604_pt1 | contig 14196 bp, 14 predicted proteins | sample LauGreSuBDMM15DN_2_FD_187569 | JGI IMG/M metagenome (GOLD analysis project Ga0209769, IMG submission 187569) | Freshwater lake microbial communities from Lake Michigan, USA - Su13.BD.MM15.DN (SPAdes) (version 3) | ecosystem: Environmental > Aquatic > Freshwater > Lake | place: Lake Michigan, USA...
TATATACCCCCTAAAGGGGGTATATATAATAACCTCAGGGGGAGGTGGATATTTTGCAAAATCTATGTTGGTTCCGTTTGATGGAGGGGCAGAAAATAAGGGGTTTCGGGGCACAAAACCCAGGAAGGCAAGAAAGTAACTCGATTTTGCCTTCCTGGCTCAATTTTTGCCTTCCTGGCTCAAAAATCGCTATGACATCTTATTTACTGCGGGTGCCAGGAAGTGCACTCTTTGCCTTCCTGGAAAAGCGGAAAAGATGAGATTGACCCCTTATGGACATAATTTGTCGCTATGGATGATGGGGCTTGGATGGATTGGCGGCAATTGGCAAAGACAGACATATGTATAGGCATCAAACAGACAACCCAAAAACTCCCTGGAATCCAATTAAACCATGAGGTTGTGGGGTTTTCGTGGTATACTGCGGCATCATCATTCTTTCAAAATACCCCGCGATGGGTGTTGTTATTGTTGTTTTTATCAAGGGGGATCAACAGATGTCATTTGTGCTGGGAAAGAGCGGGAATCCATTGGGTAGACCAAAACGCAGAAGCCTGATCTCTGAGGATTACCAGGTGTTTTACGAGCAAAACAAGGAAGATCTTCAAAAGGTGTTTCAAAAGGTCATCGTGAGTGCTCTGCATGATAGTGAGCCTTGGGCTATGAAACTATGCTTGGAATACTTCTGCCCGAAGCCAGAGCGCAGTGTGGCGGTTACCAAGGAGGAAACCACGGACGTCAACGTGAACATGACAGCGATCACTCAGGGGCTGAGCTTTGAGGACAAGCAAACGTTTTTGAGGATATGGATGCAGACGAAAAGAGGAATCCCGGCTTTTAGACCGAAGGATCTTGGCTCAACTCTAGAGGGTGAAGTCGAGACTGAGGGTGGTGAGGAGATTTTGGACGCTGAGGAGGGGTCTGAAAAACCCAAAAGGTAGAATTATGGTAGAAATGCGCAATTGTCTGTCAAGCAGCTGTTGTTTTGTAAGGGTTGCGAGCACATGAGTAGTTGATGAGTTATCAGAAGGTCAAAGTGTCAATCCACAAGAATACAAGGGAAAAAGACGGTTTCAAGTACACAAGTATAGACGAGTCCACATATCAGTATTCAATACTTATGGAGACTAGGGGGGATAGGGGGAGGGGCCTTAGAATTTCCCCCATCGTTCATCATCCTTGGATAGGGGTCATCGGTATAGAGAGCCTCTATTCATAATGACTCCACAGTCTTAAGACCCGAACCACCCTTTCTGCGTCATGAACCTGATAGACAAGTCGATGCTGGATGTTAATTCTTCGCGAATAGGTGCCCTTTAATCGTCCCACCAGTTTCTCATAAGGAGGGCTTGCCCGATATGGATCCTCCTTCAGGATTTCTAAAAGTTTTTTTGCTTTTTCCTTTAACCCCGCTTGTTTGATCTTTTTAGCGTCTTTCAGGGCTTCTTTTGTAAAAACCAACCGAAACGGCTCTGCTACCGTCATGACCAATCCAAATCAGCTTCCATTGCCATCTCTTCCAACGTCTCCTTTTGCCCCTCAATGATGGATTCATACATCCCAGGGACCGACAGCAAATAAAGGGTCTCTTGGATAGACTTCCAATCCTCCTCACTGACAATGACGGCATTGTTTCTTTTTCCCTTAATAATCGTTGGGATGTGATTGTAGCAAACCTGGTCAACGATCTTGTAGAGATCGGCTCTGGCTTGGGTAATGGTTACAGGTGTCATAGCCTCAGGTCCTCGTTTTCTGGTTGTTTTCTAAAACATCCTCATTATTACGTACGCTATCTTGTACGTCAAGACAAATCTATTGGTTTTTTCAAAGTGAGAGGGGCTTCTGCCTTGTCATTTCTTGAAAAAATCACCCAAAAATGCTAGGATACCCTTACGTTTCAGCGGGTTTTAAACCAAGATTTAAACCAAGATTTAAACCAAGATTGAAACCGAATTTCCCCCTCTTTTTTTGTGGTGTTTTTATGCCCAATCCTTATGTTCCTGACCAATTGGCTGAGAACCTCTTCAGAGAATTTGCTTTTTATTCCCCCACCCCCAAACAACGGGCTTTCCACCAAGCTGGCCTTAAGGCTGGTGAGCGTCTGTTTCTGGGTGGCAACCGGACCGGTAAGACCAATGCTGTGTGTATGGAAATGGCCATGCACCTGACAGGGGTGTATCCGGATTGGTGGACTGGGTACCGGTATCAGCGACCCATTAACGCCATCTCAGCGTCTATCAGTTTGAAAGACACCCGAGACATTTTGCAAAAGAAGCTGTTCTTTGGGGATATGGATGGATCCATGCCGCCGATCTTGCATGAAAGCTATATCGTGGAAAAGACCCACACCACCATTGCCGGCGCTTGGGATATGGTCAAGATTCGCCATGTTTCAGGCGGGGTATCTGAATTGAAGTTTAAAGCCTTTCAACAAGGGGAATCTTCCTTTCAAGGCGTCAAAGCCGACTTTATCCATCTGGATGAAGTGCCCAACTTTAAGGTCTATCAAGAAGCCCTGATTCGCACCACGTCCTTTGATCAAGAAAAAACCTTCTTGGTGTGCTCGATGTGGCCGGAGCGCGGCAAAGATGACCTCATCTCCCACTTTTTGGATTATGCCCCTGAGGGTGAAGTCCGAGACGGCCGCTTCTACATCATGGCCAGTTGGGCGGATAACCCCTACCTGAAAGAAGATGAGCGAGAACGTCTTCGAAAGTCTGTGCCGGATTGGCAGTTAGAAGCCCGTGAGCATGGCATCCCGGTTTTTGGTCAAGGCAAGGTCTTTACGTGTAAGGAATCCGAGATCTTTGTGGATCCGTTTGACATTCCCCCGTATTTTGGGTTGGTATATGGCCTAGATCCCTCCTCTTCCTCCGGAGGGACCTGGGGCTCTGTCCTTTTGGCCCATGACCGAGACAAAGACATCCTTTACGCTGTCGCTGATTATAAGCTCAGCAATGCCACGCCAACAGAACATGCTTCCAACCTATCGCAGATCATCCCAGAGTGGTGTACCGGCATGGTGGATCCAGCAGGGGCGGGTGAGAACATGCACACGAAAGAAAAGACCATCGATTTCTTACAAAGTCGCTCTGGCTTGCGTCTCATCAAAGCCCATAAAGCCAACAACACCAAAGAAGCCATGATTGATGAAATCTATGAACGCGTCCGAGGGGATCGGTTCAAGATCTTTGCCAGCACCAAAGGGGTGGGTTGTCGTCACCTGGTCACCGAATGGCGGCAATATGCCAGAGATGATAATGGCCTCATCCTCAAGAAGAATGATCACTGCATCGATGCCTTGTTCTATGCCCTCAATGGATTACCCTATGCCCGTACCGAAACCCAGTTCCGTCAGGATACCGTTCCCCATTGGAAACAGGCCGGGTATTTATGACTACCCTAATTGATTCCAAATTTTGCGTAAATGTTGTATAGTAAATCCACGTTATTAAAACATTATAAGGAAAATTATGACTCTGCATTTTCAAATTAAAGAATAGAAAAGAAAAAGCCATGTCCTTGGTGATTTTGTGATTGACGCGACCCACATCAAAGAAATCGCCTCACAAGTTTTGAATGCCGATGAGAATGCCCAACAAGCATCTGACTTTCAAGAAGCTTGTCGTCTCCTCAGTGCCCTTTGTGACGAGGTGAGTGTGTCGGTGATGGATCTTAAAGACATGATCCCAGCCTCTGCCTTGTCCCCAGACCCTGATAATCTGCCTCCTGTGGAATAAGGGATAACCCCCCTTAATGCCGTACCCCCTTTCCGAATCCCGCCAAAAGGCTCTGGATAAAGCCCAAGAGTTTTTTAGGGTCGCTAACCTCCATCCCTCCTCGGTGGCATTTCGGGAGAAGTGTATCAACGACTATGGCTTTTATGATGGCACCGGCCAATGGGAGGGGAGTGATTTAGAAGCGTTGCGAGAACGGGGCCAATTGCCCATTACTGTGAACATTTGTAAAGGGTTTATCGATAGTCTATCGGGTGTTGAAATCCAATCTCGGTATCGCACCGCGTGCCGGAATGATTCCCATAACCCAGAAGACGATAAATTGGCTGAAGCCTTAACCCACATGCTCTTTTATATCCAAGAACACCAGGACTTACCCTATAAGGGGTCTTTGAAGTTCCGGGACTCTTTGATCTGTGGCATTGGGTGGAGCAATTTATGTAAGGAAGACGGGGTCATTTTTTATGACTATGTCCATCCCTTTAACTTGCTTCCCGATCCCGATGATCTTACCCCCCAATACACAAGCATGAAGTACATCTGCCGCAAACGCTGGATGCGCCCGGATAGATTGATCTCCCAATGGCCTAAAGCGGCTAGGGACATTGATCTAACCCAAGAGTTCTCCTATTACCAAGGCATAGACAGTCCAGAGATGATGGACAGAAACGCTCTTTATACGGATGCCACCAATAGCAGTAGCGTGAATCGAACAAGGGTCTTAGTCGTTGAAGTCCAATACAAGGTTCCCTGTAAGGTCTATAAGGGATTTGATGCCCAAGGACGATCGTTTGAGACGTTTAGCCTTGAAACGGCGGAAGAGCTGAGTGAATCCCCTGCTGATCTAGAGAAAGCAAAGGCGAGCGTATTATGCGCACGGTGTTCTTGGATAACACCCTTTTGGAGCATGCCCCCTTAGAAGCCACGTTCCCGGATCAAAAGGATTTTAGCTACATCCCCATTGTGTTTCAACGACGCTTTAAGACAGGCGTGCCCTATGGTCTGTTGGAAAGCATGAAGGACATACAACGAGACTGTAATGTGCGCGTGACCAAATCGGTGTATGTCATCAATTCAGCCAGAGTTGTCTTTGAAGGCAACCCGATGCCAGGTCGGGATATTGAGTCCATCCGAAAAGAACTCAAAACTGCAGATTCCGTTATTCTTCTTCCCAAGGATTCGAAGTTTCAGGTCTCCAGCAATGCCCAGCTGGGGGAAGAACAGTTAAAGATTGTGGACCTTTACCTGAACCTGATTCAACGGGTTACGGGAATCTATGATGAAATGCTGGGGATTCAAACCAATGCCACCAGTGGCGTGGCTCAAAACATTCGCCAAGTCAATTCGGTGCGTAACAATGTGTTTGCCTTTGATAACTTCTCCCAGATGAAAAAGAGAGAAGCGCGGTTCCTTCTCAACATGATCCAAGCGGGCGGGGATATGAACCTGGCCGTGGAGTTGTTGAGCCAAGAAGAACGTCAAAGCATCATTTTGAATCTTACTCGGATCATCAACGGAAAGCCTGTCATCTTTAACGATATCCGTTCCTTGCCAGTATCGCTTTATATCGAAGAAGTCCCGGATTATCAAAGTTCCTTTGCCGAACAAAAGGCCACGTTTGAATCGCTCTTAAGTCATGCCCATGCGCAATGGCTGATGTTATCACCGGAGCTCTTAAGACGTCTCGGTGTTAGAGACCCGGAAGCCATCTCCAAAGAAATGCAGGCTGCCATGCAACAAAAAACCATGATGGAGCAAGGGGTTGCGGGAAGAGGTGAGCCGATGCAATTTGCTGGTCAAGGCTCTTCCCCTCAAAAGACAAACAGTCCGACCAACCCAATGACGTCGGCACAATAATAAGATGGTTAAAGAAAGGAGAAAAAGATAATGATAGAGTCAAATGAAGACAATCAATTGATCAAAGATAATGAACAAGATGAAAAAGCTGTTGACACGATTTCTAACCTCTTTGAGGAGGAGGATAGAATTTTGTCAGAAAGACGTGCGTCATCAGCTCAAAATAAAGAAAAGACCACAGAAAAGGTTGAAGATAAGAAAGAAGCAAAAGAGGAAGAAATAGAGCCCTCTAAGGTTGATGCGTTCAAAGAAGAGCGTCAGGCGCTCAAAGAAGAATTGGAGAAGACCCACAAAAGGCTAGCGGAAAACCAAAACTATGGTCGCCAAAATGCCCAACGCCTAAAGACAGCCTTGAAGGTGACAAGGGAGTTTGTCGAAGAAGGGTCTTTGTCGGAAGAAGAAGCCGCTAAACTGCTCGGCTCTTTGGAAACCGACACCGAAGAGGACGTTTCTTCCTATGCCGCCCACCCCTTCAGCAAAGTCCTGGCAACAGCCAATAAGGAACTGGAGAACATCCGTAAATACACCGATGATGATCGTCTGGATGATAAAGTCGCCGCCTTTGATTATTTCTTGTTAGTGGCCCCTAAGGAAGAACAACAACAAGCCTTAGAAGACCTGACCGACCTCCTCGATAACCCCCTCACCTTGGCCAAAAAAATGCTCTCCATCGGTCAACAGTACGAAGCGTCTTACGGGGAGATGAAAGCCGCTGGAGGCCTTCAGGGAATGATTGCCACCAAGGATCAAACCATCCTGAATTTGCGCAAAAACATTGACAAATTGACCAAAAAACTGGCACAATATGAAGACTACGATAAGCCAAGATATCGCATCGATGATCATGTCGGTGACGTCGGTGGATCCACAGAAGATGACACTTCCGGCGATTCCATCACCTCTCTTTTTCATCATCGAGATGCTCCCCTTGGCCTTGTCAGACAAAGATAGAAAAGACTCGCTGTAACAGGCCCTTTTCTAGGCTTTATCTTGGATAGAAAGACGATTTTAGAGAATCGCTGAAGACAGCTTTTAAAGCCACAACTTTAAAAGTTCTTCCCTTCAACGCCTCTCCAATCCTTCCTTTTTTTGAAAAGACGAACATTGAACCGATTCTTTGTGTTTGTAAAAACGCAGGGCATCCTTTTTGTTTTTTTTCAAATTGAGAGTAAAGGATTTGTATCATGGCCCTCTATCCTGTTCCAACCCCTGGCTATAACGGCATCAATCAAAACCTCTTCCCCTTTAAGGTGGCATCAGACGTCTTTAAAGAATGGGTTCAGATTACCCCTCTGTTTAACTTAATGGGCAACGAGCCCACCCGCCCTATTGTCCGAAAGAAACTGGGACAACGCGAAGGCCTGCAATACCGCATGGGCAAACTCCAGGCGTTGGATTATAAAAATCCGGTGGTCAACTTTGATCAACGCCGGGGTAATGCCCAACAGCAAAAGGTTGATTATGATTCCGTGAATGTGGACTTTAAAAGCTTTTTGGTTCAGATCAAAGGCTATGACATCCTCAATTACGGAACGCCTGTTGATCTGCCTCCGTATGCCAGAACCCAATTGGTGGAAGCTTTCTCACGGGCCCTCAACCGAGATCTGTTTTTAGCAGCGACCACCGGTGCCTATCCCCGCATGACCAATGCTCTTGCTAACTGTAACGTGGCTGACGTTCTTCCCTCCTATGACCGAGCTGTTCTGTCTGGATTAGCTCCAACAGCTGCTGAATATTATGCCAATGCTACCTTTCCAGCAAAGTTTAATGCCGCCAACCCAGCCCATACCCATAATGGGCTCAGCGCAACCCATCTCAAAAACCTCAAGCTGACAGCAGAACGAGGGGGCACAGCCATTAACCGGGAAGACGCGATTCAACCGGCTTACGTTCGAAGCAAAGCCGGCTGGCCCATGAACAAGTACATCTATCTAGCCCATCCCGAAAGCCTCACGTCTTTGTTTGCCGATCCCTTGTTCTCTCAATCAACCTTTAACCGAGGTACCGTCATCGATGCCGAAAACACCCCCCAGACTCTCAATGGCGCGGATTATGTGGGTGAGTTCTTTGGCATCAGCATCTATTCCTGCAAAGACTTATATGAGTTTGAGTTTACCAGCGCTGCCAACAACCACCGCATGGCCTGGAACCTGTTTATAGGAGCTGGCGCTTGGTCTTTGGGTTGGGCAGAGGAACCGATGCTTGGCATGGAAAACGATCTGGTGGAACGGATTCAACTGTACTTCGGTCATGAGTTTAGAGGCCAGAAGATGTTGAAGTTTGCCAGCCAACAAAATGCTGCTGATGCTGCCAGAAACCTTGCAACCTCAGTCGAACAAGGAATTCTGCATTCCTTTGTGGCCTTGATTTAATGAAAAACCGGGAAAGACCAGAAATGTGTTTTCCCTCCGTAAAAAACACCGGAGGAATTAAATCCCCAGGGGAGATTTTCCTAGGTGTTTTTCCCCTAGGGGAATTTCCCCTAGGGAAAAATGATTAACTTATAGAAGGAGTTCATGATGACAAGTGTTGTCAGATACGTCAAAAACACCACCACGGCAGCCAACGTTAATGTGGCCGTGGCTTCAACGGGCGGTGATTACCAGCTTGTTGCCTTTGACATAACCACCGCAGCAGGTATCGCCGCAAACGCCAATGCCAATATTTTGACGTGGATAGGAGCCGGCAAGATTAAATCCATTTTGTCTGTGTTTGTGCGTGCAGCCGGTCAAGGAGCTGTTGCCCAGACGGGTGAAGTGATCCCCTTTGGTGCCGTCGCTCAAAACACCCACAGCACCATCACCCTAGATGCTACAGGAAGAACCATTAACATTGCCCTTCTTGCTGGGGCTCCTCCTATTAATGCGGGGGCCACGATCTCCTTGTTATTGGTTATTGGCAATTATTAATGGATTGGGAGTTTTCGTTGACACTTTTTTTTATCATGGTTCTTTTGTTGGTTTTGCTTTTTAGGGCCCTCTTTCTAGGGCAATGAGGCGGGGGATTTTATCATGACGGTTGCGCACCTCTTAACCTTGATGGGTCATTTGTCCCTCGGGAATGACAACATCAATGCTGCTGAAAGATCCATCTTTTTGCAATACCTGAATCTTGCCCACTTTGAATTGTATCAGTCTACGGCATCGTTGAATCAACAGTTGTATGAGTTTGAAGTTCTGGAAAAGGAGGCAGACGAGGCGGATGTCACGCTTGCTAAAACACCCTATATAATGGGGATGGTTTATATCCGCTCCTTAAAAAAGAAACTCAAGCCCTTGTCTTTACAAGAAGCCATAGAGGATAACCCTGACCGGAGCCGGCATGGTGAACCTCAAGGGTATACCCTTCGCCAAAACAACCTCTTAATGGTGTGGCCTTTTGACCCCAGACCGTTGCCTCTTGTGATTTGGTATATCCCCCAGCCCGTTCCCTTGACTGAACAAACTGCAGAGCAAGACATCCCCTATCCAATTGCCTATCACCCTGTGTTGGTGGATGGCGCTTTGTATTATTTGTTTCAAGAAGAAGGGGGCTTTAAAAATGCCAAAAAGGCACAGGCAGCCGAACAACGGTGGGAGAACGGCAAGTCTCGCCTTGTCAGCTATCTGTATAACACCGGCGGTGGCAATCTCTCTACCTTCTCGAGTATTTAGCAATGCTGCAAGAAGGGAATTACAATATCTTAGAGATTTATCCCCCCACTCAGGGGATGAACCGGCTTATAGCACCCGAAGCCCTGCCTCAAGGCTTTGCTGTGGCTTTGGAAAACATCCTGTCAACCCCTTTGGGTGCGGCCACGGTACGATATGGCACAAGGCTGTTATCTGGCATGACCCTAGAGCCCGATGATGTCATTCTCGAAGCCTTTCCTTTTGTCAAACCCAATGGGGATAAACAAGTGGTACTTTATGTCCAAACCTTTGTCCAAGATCCAACGGCACAGAATTTTGTTGTTTTAAATCCCCAGAGTTTCCAGTTTGATACCCAAAAGGAGACTTCGTTTCAGACCGATACGCCCATCAAAATTGAGTACGCCCACCACGGAGACACGACCCTTTATTCCACCATTGTCAGGAAGACTGTTTCAGGTCCAATCCCGGCCGGCCACACGGTCACAATCACCGTTCAAAACAACTCCTTTCCTTTCCCCATTGATGGGGTTGTGATTCAGCGGCTGAGTTTCTCAGAAGGCAACATCTCTGTCTATGACTTTCAAACATCTGCCTTAGGACCGATCCTTAAAACCGGTCTCAGTGTCGCTTGTGTGCCAAGATCCGTGACCTTTCTTAACAAACTGATCCTCTGTAACGGCGTGGATCGGGTTCTGATTTGGAATGGCGCTGCCCTCAGCGAGATGGTGGAATTTGTTAAAGAAGAAGCCACCCACTTGACGCGTTTGGATGATCGACGCTTTTCCTTCACCTGTACCGACATCTTTGATATTGGGCATTATGCCCCGGGGTCTGTTATTCAGTTCCGGATTCAAGGACGAACCAACAAAAGGATCGTCTCAACTGCCACAAGAGTGGATGATACCGTCACCATCACGACAACGATGAATCTTCACCCATTTGTGGCTGATCACACCGAGCTCTTTTATAAAGACTGGCCGCCAGCCTTTAGTTTTATGTCAGTCGCCCATAACCGTCTTTGGGCTTTGGGGCGTGGTGCGGTGAGTTTGAACTACCGAGATCCAGATCAGGCATTACGCCTCTACTTTAGTTATCAGTCCAACACGTTAGATGGTTGGTTCAACCCCACCACCAAAACGGTTCCCAGCATCAATCTTGCCGAAGGACATGGCAGCCCGGATAATCTAGAGGCCATAGCCTTTGTCAATGGTCTGATGGTCTTTATGGGACGGCATAAAACTCAAGTCTGGACAGGCTCAGAACCCTTAGGGGGAGCTGTTGATCCTACCAAGCTGAAGTTTGAGTTTTTGTCCCTGTTACCCATTGGGATTGTGCATGGCAATTTGGTCATGGACATGGCCAATGATCTGTATTTCGTCAGTCAAAATGGCATCTTGTCCTTTAGCACCCTCAACGTTGCCAAACAGTTTGCGGCCACGTCCAGTGATGGTGTGGATCCGTTGGTGAGACAATATGTCAGCTCCACCACCACATCCAATTCTGCTTACCGATCTTGCCGGTCTTTTAAATATCAATCGGGTGGATTTTGTGGATTCAAGATTGGATTCAATAAGGTGTTGGTTTCCTTGTACTCAGCCAACTTGTATGCTTGGACACTCTTCTCAGGAGCCTTTGCCAAAGCGCAAACGTTTTTAGGGGATTTGGATCAATCTTTATATTTGTTGGTGGACAATCAGATTTACCAATATGCGGATGCTACTGATTCTATCCCTGTGTATGGGGATAACGATGGAAAGGATCTGATATCCTTTTTATGGACGCCGCCTGTACTCAATTTCCCGGGTAAACGGTTTGCCAATAAGCGCTATGAGATTGCCTGTGAATATCCCTCCAGCTTTGTCCTGAAGGAACAAAATAACGTCTGTCTCATGATCTCAGGGGACTTAAGAAAGACGTTTCAACTCCAAGAGGATTACAAGTTTCAATTCAAAGGGGACAGTCTGGATGAGACGCCTTTTGTCAATCCCACAGATATTGGCCCCAATCCCAATGATCCCAATCCGGATGCGTTAGGGTTTCGGTTTGATGAACCGTATGGATTTGTTAAAGGACGCCTCAAGTTCCTCAGTTCTAGCTTTAGCCTTACGTTGACAGGATCCACCCTTAGCGGCCCCCTTGTTTTTAACAAGATCCGTCTCTTTGGAATTATTGAAAGGACTTCCTAATGCCGATCCCAACGAACAATAGCAGACCCAGTCTTCCCTATACACCCGATCAATCGCTTCCCAATAACCAACGCTTTGACTTACTGGGCAAACGCCCTCCCACAGCTCAAATGTTGGATGCAGAGTTCAATGCCTTGACGGATGATATTAACAAGTTGGCAGCAGGGATTAATGACGTTCAGGCTGGCAACATTCCCGGATCCGATGATCCTTTAAACGCCAATAAGGTCTTAAAAACAGATGGGCAAGGCACCTTGTCCTTTACCCTGATCAATAGTGCCCAGATGTCTCCAAACTCTATTGTGGAAGCGGCTTTGTCCCCTCAAAGTGTCACCACCCCAAAGATTGGGGATGGATCCATCACCAGTGCCAAGCTCGCGGGCGAATCTGTACAGACTCGGCATATTCAAGCCTATGCCGTGGAGACAGATGAGTTGGCCAACAAAGCCGTTACCACAGAAAAGATTGCCGACCTCGCGGTTGGGTCTGAGCAGATTGACCTTCAAGCCATCACCACAGAGAAGATAGCCGATCGGGCCGTGACCACAGCAGAGCTTGCTGATCGAGCGGTAACCACAGCCAAAATAGCCAATGCGGCTATCTCAACCCTTCAACTGGGGTTAGCGGCTGTCACGCCGAATGAGATTGCCAGCTTGGCTGTCACCAATCCCAAAGTCGCTCTAAAGGCCATTCGAGATACCAATATCGATGCACAAGGATCAGCGCTGAGTTCTGTTCTCATGGCAACAGGAGCTGGCAATGCTAGCTTTAGTAAAATATCCTCTGCGTCTTTTGATGGATCGTTGATTCAACCTGGGGCAACCCTTGGGTGTCTCAACGGGATTAGCCTCGGTGCTGTTGGTGGCATGATCTTTTGTATGTTTCAGATCCGTTCTGGCAGTGGTGACAGTCTGAAATGGAAGGGTTTTAACATTCGAACCGCGAAGTGTGTTTATGAGGATCTAGGCCAATATCTTGTGACTGTCACCTATAAACGGCGTCCGCCTGATCATGACGATTTGATTTGTTTTGCGGCCAGTAACATCTACACCCCAAACTTCACGGAAAGAGGCTTTACGTATGTCACACCAGACTCCAGTACCGCTTCGTATGTGATCTTGGCCTATTTACCCGAAGGAAATTAAGGATGACGCCAGAATACCAAGAAGAAAGGAAACCCCACATGTCTACTCTATCTTTTGAAGAGCTTACAGCAGAAGAAACCCGAAATCTTTATCCCTCGTATTGTCGGCGCGATATCACGTGCTTTTCGATTATCAAGGATGGGGGCTGTGTAGGCCTTTATGGTCTTATTGATCTCGGCATAGATCCAAAGACAGGGGGACGACTGGGAGAGGGGTTTTTAACCGTCTTTCCAAACTTTCGGTTTCAAATCCTGAACAAAACGTTTCTACAAAGTCTTTTTGACCATGCCCTCGCAACAGGATTCCAGAAAGTCTATACCTGGACCCGCTTAACCAGCTGGAAAAAACTCTTAGAGCGGTTTGAGCCTCTTGGCATCCATCAATTGGATATACCGCCTCTATGGGACTCAGATCCCAGTAAGGTTTGGTTTGTCAAAGAGCAGTCGCCAGAAAACAGAAAGGAATCCTGATTATGTGTTTTGGTGGTAATGATTCGCCTCCTCCTGCTCCCTCTTATCCGCCTGTTCCGCCGCCAGAAGAACTGATGGATGTGATTGACCATGTCACCGGCACACAAGCGATTACGGTTATGGGTGCTGATGGCAAGAAAAAGCGCGTGATTGAACGGTTGCCAAGAACCCCGGAAGAGCAACAGCTTTATGATCAAGCAGGAGATCTGATGACACGGTCCATTACAGAAATGGAACGATTGAATGCGTATGATCCAGGAGCTTTGGTGGATTTTGCCCCTTTTGTTCAGGTGATGAATGATCTGAATACAGAGCGGCGACAAGACATGGAAGAATTGGCCCGTGTTCCTGACTTTAACGGGTATGTCCAAACCTTTAAGGATATGAACAAAAGGATTTTAGAAGAAGAGTTTACCCGGCAAACAAATGAAGGACAAGAATACCTCAACCGTCGAGGCTATGGGGATAGTACCGCTGCCATAGAGATGCGCAACACCTTGGGTAAAAACCGCGCCCAAGCCTTAGAAGAAAGTCAGGTTCGAGGCGATATGTATGGCCAACAGCTGAAATCTGCTGATCTTGCCAATCGTCAATCTGCCTATGGGCTTCGGGAACAAGGACGGATGGGTCAATTACAACGAGCTCAGATGGAACATCAGTTAAGGTTAGAGCAAAAATCCCAAATGGATACCGCGCGCCAACAAGCTTTGCACAACCAAAGTGGTTTGTTTAACGTCGCTGCCGGGATTCGAGGGGAAGATGCCAATCGAGCCATGGCAACGCGAGCACCAGAACTTGCCAATACGATCTTTCAGCAAAGCAATATGGACAGTCTGAATCGTCATCAAGCTCAAATCAATCAGATCAATGCCCAGTATCAAAACCAGATGGCCAATTATCAATCTGCCCCTCCGCGCTTTGGCTCAACGTTGTTGGGGTTGGGAGGCACGGTTGTGGGTGCTTATTTTGGAGGGCCCATGGGAGCCATGGCGGGTGGTGCTGCGGGTCGGGCCGCTGGTGGCGCAATGGAACGAAGATAACAATCAATGCGCTGTCGCGCTAACTCCCGCCTAAAGGCGTGAGTATGAATGACGCCTGTAAGGCGGATTAAATGCGTAAACGCTTCTTTCTAATACTCTGAAATCTTGAAGTTATCTTGTTTGTGGTGG
>Ga0209769_1000629_pt1 | contig 13949 bp, 9 predicted proteins | sample LauGreSuBDMM15DN_2_FD_187569 | JGI IMG/M metagenome (GOLD analysis project Ga0209769, IMG submission 187569) | Freshwater lake microbial communities from Lake Michigan, USA - Su13.BD.MM15.DN (SPAdes) (version 3) | ecosystem: Environmental > Aquatic > Freshwater > Lake | place: Lake Michigan, USA...
GTCTAAATCAGGCCGGATTTTTTTCCGGCCTTTTTTTTTGGCCTCCAGTTCAAATTTTATTTCTATTCATCAAAAATCAATTTTATTTGGTTTTGATTTGAAATAGCTTGCGTGTTCATTCGTAGAATTATGTTGCCTAAGTTAATTCCCTTTTTAGTATCCGTTTTTGGATTTGTATTTGCTATCCAAATAGGCTTTAGCCAATCTCTTTCCTCCTCCCAGCAGTACCATCAACTGCTGCAGCTGCGAGAGACCAAGCGGGTACTTTATGTAGCTGCTCATCCTGACGATGAAAATACCCGCATGATTGCTCATCTCGCCAACGGGGAGCATGCAGAAGTGGGGTATTTGAGTTTAACCCGAGGAGATGGAGGTCAAAATCTGATTGGGAAGGAATTGGGGATTGAACTAGGTCAAATCCGAACTCAAGAATTAATCAAGGCACGATCTGTTGATGGCGGACAACAGTTTTTTACGCGCGCACTGGATTTTGGATACAGCAAGGACCCAACTGAAACCCTTCAAAATTGGGATAAAGAAAAGGTGTTGGCCGATGTGGTCTGGGCGATTCGAAGCTTCCAACCCGATATCATCATTACCCGATTCAACACTACTCCTGGGATTACGCATGGCCACCATACTACTTCAGCTATCCTTGCCAATGAAGCATTTGCCCTTTCGGGTGATCCCAAAGCCTTTCCAGAGCAGTTGACCTATTTGAAGCCTTGGCAAGCGAAACGGATCTTTTTCAATGCTTACAATTTCAGAGGGGAGTTTGAACCTGAACCAGGAAAGCGCTACTACGCGATGGAAGTAGGGGGCTACGATCCCTTATTGGGTAAAACCTACCACCAACTTGCAGCAGATAGCCGGACCATGCACAAGTCCCAGGGATTTGGCTCCACTGCAGGTGCGGGCAGTGCTAAAGATTTTCTAGAGCAAGTAGGAGGGGATTCTTATGTGAATTCGCCTTTTGATGGGATCAATAGCCGTTGGGATGCTCTTTCCGGCGGACTTGAAGTGAAAGCCAAAATCGACCAATTGCTTGAAACATTCAACTTGAGAGAAACGGAGAAAAACCTGCCCAGTCTATTGGAGATCCGTGCAGCCATGTTTCGCTTAGATTCAGGAACTCCTTGGGCAAAGGAAAAATTAAAGAAGGTAGAAAACCTTATTTTTCAATCCCTAGGCTTAAAAATAGAGTATGTAGCAAACAAAGAATTTGGGTATCCCAGTGAAAAAATACAGACCGAACTACTTCTTGTCAATCCTTCCCAGGAATCAATTTCAGAAGTGTCTTTTCAAATTTACGATACCAATTATGGTGGAAAGGATGCAAAAGGAAATGAAGGCACCCGACTTCCCATTGCTTTAGAAATTGACCCCCAAGAAAGCTATTCACAGCCTTATTGGCTACAAGAGCCCCTCGATGGCGCCTTATTTTCCATACCCAATCAGCAGAAGATTGGCCTTCCCTTTGAACTAAAGTTTGGCGGTAACTTATCCTTTTCCTTGGGAGGCCAAAAGTTTCAAGTAACCGTTCCTTTAGTCCATAAATACAACGATCCGATTGATGGAGAGGTAAAACAACCTTTTACTTTTGTCCCTGAAGTAACACTTTTGCCTTCCAAAGAATTGGTATTTCTGGTGGATGGGGCAGACCCTACGATTGAGGTACTGGTAAATTTTCAGAATCAGTTATTGGATGGTAAATTGGACTTTGAAGGGCTAAGTCCAAATCAGTTTAAGCTCGTTGAAGTGGAAGATTTTCCTGCTCAAAAGCAACGGAAGTATACCGTTACTTTTTTACCTCTTAAAAATGGAAAACAGTTGATTACTGCACGATTTACAACTTTTGATGGGAAGATTTTTGATCAAGTGACGCAGCGAATTTCGTATAAGCATATTCCCAATTTGACTTATTTCAGCCCAGCAGAAGTTCAACTGATTCAAGAAGATTGGAATGTTTCGGGAGGAAAAGTAGGTTACATCGCAGGTGCAGGGGATGAGGTTCCAGAAGTATTGTCCGCTTTGGGATATCAAGTCAGTTTCCTCGAAGAAGATAACTTGGAATTGGATGAGTTGAAGCAGTATCAAGCCATAGTAGTGGGGATACGTGCTTACAACATCCATGAAGCCTTGGCGACTAAGCAGCAGATGCTACTGGATTACATGAATTTGGGTGGAAATTTGATCCTTCAGTACAACACGAGCAGCCCATTAGTGACTTCTCAGCTGGGCCCTTATCCTTTTGAGATTGGTCGTGACCGTGTTGCAGTAGAAGGTTCGCCTGTGGATGGGGATTGGGAGAGTAGCCTGCTCAGTAGTCCAAATAAGATAAAACAAAAGGATTTTGAGGGCTGGGTGCAGGAACGTGGGCTTTATTTTGCCTCCAAAGTTGACGAACGCTATAAAAGTCCATTGACGCTACAGGATCCGGGAGAAACTCCAACTAAGGGAGCCTTGATCACTGCTAAAGTAGGAGCCGGAACTTACGTGTATACCGGTCTTTCCTTTTTCAGGCAATTACCTGCTGGCGTTCCAGGAGCTATCAAATTATTCATCAACTTGATTGAACAATAAGATGGAAGAGAAAAATATTCCTTGGTCCAAACTGTACCTTATTTTGATGCTAAGTTTGGCTCTAATGATTGGGTTAATGTATGGTTTAACGATTGCGTATTCATGAGTACATTAGATTGGTTGGTGCTGTTTTTGACCCTACTGTTCATTTCAGTATATGGGGTCTACAAAACTCGGGGTAAGAAAAACCTGGAAACCTACCTCAAAGGCAATAAGGATAACTGGTGGACGATAGGACTTTCCATCATGGCTACACAAGCTTCTGCTATCACTTTTTTAAGTACCCCAGGGCAAGCATACGAAGATGGCATGCGATTTATCCAGTTTTATTTTGGCTTACCCTTGGCCATGATTATCATTTCGGTCGTCTTTGTGCCCATCTTTTACAAGCTGAAGGTATATACTGCATACGAATACCTTGAAAACAGATTTGATTTAAAAACAAGGACCCTTACAGCCCTACTTTTTATCGTGCAGAGGGGGCTAGCAGCAGGGATAACTATTTATGCTCCAGCAATTATCCTATCTACCCTGCTGGGCTGGAACTTGACCTTGACCAATATATTTATTGGGGTTCTCGTGATTTTGTATACCGTCTCTGGAGGTACTGAGGCAGTTTCTATCACTCAAAAACAACAAATGGCAGTCATGATGGGAGGGATGGTTTTGGCTGGTATCATGGTTATTCAACTATTGCCTATTTCTATGCCCGAGGCGCTTCGCGTAGCAGGAAAGATGGACAAACTTAACGTAGTCAACTTTGAATTTGACTGGGCTGATCGTTATTCATTCTGGTCTGGTATGAGTGCTGCCGTTTTTTTATTCTTAAGCTACTTCGGGACCGACCAAAGTCAAGTGCAACGCTATCTTTCTGGGCAAACCCTAACCCAAAGCCGAATGGGCTTGATGATGAATGGATTTTTGAAGATTCCCATGCAGTTTCTTATTCTATTTATTGGGGTGATGGTTTTTGTTTTTTATCAATTCATCACTCCACCAATTCATTTCAACCAGGTACAAACTGAGGGGCTTCGGCAAAGTACTTATGCTCCCGAATTGGAGCGTTTGGAACAAGCTTTTCAAGCCAATTTTGACTCCTCCAAGCTGGTGTATTCGGATTTGCTAACTGCTATGGATCAGGGCGAAGATACAGCTGTTGAGGGGCTAACTGGCTCCCTAAAAACGTTGAAGGCTGGTCAACAGGAGATTCGCACAGAGGTGAAGTCTTTAGTACTTGCGCATGATCCGGGAGCAGAAACTCGGGACACGGATTATGTATTTATGCGCTTTGTGATGGATTACCTTCCTACGGGGGTGGTGGGCTTGTTGTTTGCTGCCATTTTTGCAGCAGCGATGTCTTCTTCCTCTTCTGAATTGAATGCCTTAGGTACCACCACCACAGTGGACTTGTATAAGCGGTCCATTCGGAAAGAAGCGAGTGACACACATTACGTACGTTCATCCAAGTTGTTTACCGCATTTTGGGGATTTGGAGCTATCCTTTTTGCTACCTATGCCTCCTTGTTTGAAAATCTTATTCAGGCAGTGAATCTCTTGGGTTCTTTATTTTATGGAACCATCTTAGGTATTTTTATTGTGGGCTTCTTTGTGAAATGGATCAAAGGGCGAGCAGTATTTCTAGCCGCAATCCTTTCAGAGGCACTGATATTGGTAGTGCATTTTTTCAATGGAAAGGGACTGTTTGGATTGGAGTGGAACATAGGATTCCTTTGGTACAATGCCATCGGTTGCCTTGCTGTGGTTTTGTTTGGCTTGATTCTTCAGCTATTTGTGGGTAGTAGCAACTCGAAAAAGTAGAAACTGAAAATAAATTTGAACTTGTATAACTAAAGAAGCCTTCGAATTTTCGAAGGCTTCTTTATTCTGTAGTAGTGCTAGCCGCAAATTTATGTTTTGATAAAGTATTCGATTTGCGGATAATCCTAATTTATTTGATTGACTTAATCAAGCGGTCATTCAATCCCACATAATCCAGATTTTTGCCCTCTTCTGCTAGCTTCTTAGATTTAGTTGCGGACTCTAAGGCTTCTGTCTTTTTCCCAAGGCTCATTTCGATTTTAGCCTGAAGGTGTAAGGTCCAATACTTTGGATCACTTGTAGTGGATTGTTTGATCCAAGTGTAGGCTTGATTCAGATCCTTAGTACTTGTGAAATAGTAATTGGCAGCCTGATAGAGCAACGCAGGATTTGTGCTTTGGGCATCAATCACTTGTTTTTTAATGTCTGCCATGACAATGGGATCTACCTCTGTTTGAATCGTAAACTCTACTCGGGTTTCTTCCCATTTAATTGAAAGATCCGCGCTGGCATCTGTCAATTTGTTGAAGCTAATTTCGAAGGAATCATACAATCGGCTTGTTTTTGCAGGTGTTGCTGAAAAACGAAGGAGGTCATCTTTGGTGTCGTATCCGATTGCTCCCCAAAGTTTGGTGTTTTTACTTAGGATAATGGTCCAAGCTGATTTTCCTGGAATGGAGTAGAGGGCATAGGCACCAGCTGGAACTTTTGTTCCACCGATGATTACTTCAGTGGAGAAGGTAAGGATGGTCGCTCCATTTGCACCAGTTCTCCAAACCTGTCCGTAGGGCACTAGTTCACCGAATATTTTTCGACCCTTTGTGCTGGGTCTGCTAAAGTCAACAGTAACATCCGTAAGTCCCACTTTTTGAATGATTTTTGAGCTAGGGCTTGCCTGAGGCATTTGGATTTGTTGAGCCGTACCAATTGTGGTTACAAAAAGCAAGGCTAGGATAAGGAAATTGATTTTTGTTTTCATACAATTTTTAAATTAGGAGTAAAATCGGAGAAGCTAAGATTCTTTTTTTGTTTTTAAGGCTTGAAGCTGCAAGTTGATAGTTTATTCTCTTTTTTTTCGAAAATGCTTCAGGAATTTGATGAATGAATTTTTTGCACTGCTGGAATGACCTACTTTAGGCGCTTCTTAGCTTCAAGATTATGAGTATAGCCATCGTTAGTCCTGGTAGAGATCCTAAGGCATGGATAGCGGCGCTTCTGCACCATCATCCAACCTTAGATTTACAAGTCTTTCCACACATTGATCGGCCAGAGGATGTGGAAATGGCTTTGCTTTGGCAGCATCCTGATGGTTACCTGAAAAATTTTCCCAATTTGAAGTTGATCAGTTCGCTGGGTGCAGGAGTAGACCATATTTTATCGGACCCTGCTGTTGGGGATGAACTTCCAATTGTTCGTATTGTCGATGAAAAATTGACTTGGTCCATGACCAATTATGTTGTTATGGGAGTTTTAAACTTTCATAGACAGCTTATTCGTTACCAAGAAGACCAGAAGAAAAAAGTTTGGGATATGTCCAACCCAGAAATTCCTACACGTATAGGGGTAATGGGAGTAGGGGCCTTAGGAGGGGATGTACTTGATAAGTTGAATGGTTTGGGATTTGAGGTAGTTGGATTTGGATTTTCAGAGAAAAAAGAGTTCCGCTACCCCTATTATCAAAAAAATCAACTAGAGGATTTCCTTTCACAGGTGAACGTACTGGTATGCTTGCTTCCTCTTACACCAGACACGGAAGGAATTTTAAATCTTTCACTATTTAGAAAATGTAAGAAAGGCACATTCTTGATCAATGTAGCGCGAGGAAAGCATTTGATAGAAGAAGATTTGCTAGTTGCTTTGGAAGAGGGATTCCTTTCTGGAGCGCTTTTAGATGTATTTCGAGCCGAACCTTTACCGGAAGCGCATCCTTTTTGGGAGGAAAAAAGGATTCAGCTTACTCCACATATTGCATCAGTGACAAACCCTTTGGCGGCAGCACCGCAAATTATTGAAAATTATAAACGCTTAATTGCTAGTCTTCCATTGCTAAATCTCGTAAATCGAACTAGAGGTTATTAATTTTCAACTATGGGAGCCAACTTCACTATACTTTGTCCGATTGATTTTTCAGAATGTGCTTTGAATGCGCTAGAGTATGCTGCTAAGGTTGGAGAGAAGTACAAGGCTAAATTGATTATTTTTCATGTTTTAAATAAGAAAGACTACCAAAACCTCTCTCCTTTGGATTTGGGCGGCATAGTTCAAAAGGAATTTCTCGAGCAAAAATTAAGGAATTTGCAAGAGGCGGTACTAATAGAAAGCCTTCCAAAGGGACTCAAAAGCTGTGAAGTGGTCATTTTGGAGGGGGCAATTGTCCAAGCTACACTAGATTTTTCTAAAAAAATCAATGCCAACCTGATTGTAGTGGGTACAGAGGGAATGAATGATTTTAAGAAACAAGTGGTTGGAAGTCGTTCCAGCAAAATGGTGATGCAATCGGACCTTGATATTTTAGTGGTGCCAAGAAAAGCTTTTTTCAAGCGCCCTAGAAAATTAGTTTATGCATCAAATTATGTGGAAGAAGACAAGGGAGCAATTAAAAAAGTGATTCAGTTTGCGGCATTCTTCGACTCAGAGATTGATATTGTTCATGTTTCCTCAAGATCTCGATTGATCGACAAAGCCCTGCACAAAACCATGGTTGAGGAAATTAAACCAGCTATTTCGTATGAGTTGGTGAATTATGTATTGAAGTCTTTCCGTGATGATCTGGCACTTGGACTTGAAAATTACCTGCAACTAGCGAAAGGTGATATACTGGTAACAGTAAGCAAAAAGAAGGATTTTTTCGATCAACTATTTTCCAAAAATCTATCTCGAAAGATGTCTTATTTCATCACCAAGCCGCTTTGGGTGATTAAAAGTTACTAGCCTCTTTTTTTAGTAAATAAATCCTGAATGAAGGAAGAAAATTCCTGTCGGATATCAGCTTTTGTAAAAATCCCATTGAGAATGCCTAGGAAATGGCCAGCAGTTAATTTTGTGCTGGGTGAGGGAGAGCTATTCATTCCCGGTTTTGATTTCTCGGAATGATTTTTTTTTGTTTCTGGCCTGTCTTCGGACTCTTTTTTTGGAGGGTAGCCGGATAACTCATCTGCCTTAGTAAAGTGCTGTTTGGCTTTATCCTGACGGCCCATCTTTTCTTCCACCAATCCTAGATTGTTGTAGGACACCGCATCTTCAGGATCCAGTGCAATTGCTTTTTCATAGTCCTGAATGGCTCCAGTCAAGTCTCCAATTCGATCTTTTAAGTAGGCTCTGCTGCTGTAGCGATATGGATTGTTTGGATCCAGGTTAGCGGCACGATCAAGTTCTGTTAACGCTTCCTCATTTCTCCCCAATAAATGCAAAACCACCCCGCGGTCACTTAAAAAATCTGTATTGTAAGGCTCCAATTCAATCAAAATATCAAAATCTACCAAGGCCTCAGCCCCTTTTCCCAAGCGAGTTAAGGTTCGACCTCTAAAGACATGGAACTGGGGATTACCCTGTTCTGCACTGCTTAATTCTTGGAAAACTGCCAATGCAGTTTCAAAATCACCTTCTTTGTATAGAGCTACTCCTTTTTCAAAATTCATCGTCATTCAATTGGCTTGCAAAATTAACCTAGAATCATCGATTAAAGTTTATTTGCTAAGAAATTCTCGATGGATTGCTGCCATCTATTATCTTTAGGTGCACGAGTTATTTCCCGTATGGCCCTCCTTCCTGAAGTAGTTTTAAAAGATTTAAAAGCGAATAAAATAGCCCCAATTTACTTTTTGCAGGGCGATGAGCCCTATTTCATTGACTTGATCAGTGACTACTTGGAAAAGAATGCCATTCCTGAATTTGAACGTGGGTTTAATCAAATCGTGATATATGGAAAGGAAGCTTCAGTAAGCACTATACTTTCTCATGCGCGCAAATTCCCGATGATGGCCGATAGACAGCTGGTTTTGGTGAAAGAGGCTCAGAATATTCCTGATCTAGGAAAGGAAGATGCACAGAAATTATTGATAGGCTACTTAAGTAATCCTTTGCCCAGTACTATTTTGGTCTTTGCATACAAGTATAAAAAACTGGATGGCAGGAGCACTTTAAAAAAGGAGATTGAGAAAAAATCAGTTTTTGTTGAAGCTGAAAAAATCAAGGATTGGAAACTGAATGAATGGATTGAAGGCTATTTTAAGGACTTAGGCCATCAAATCGAAACCAAAGCAGGACAGCTGCTTGCAGACTCCATTGGCAACAACTTGGAAATAATGACCAATGAGGTGGGAAAAATGCTCATCAATTTTACGGAGTCCACCCGATTCACTGTAGATCACATTTCCAAGTATATCGGCATCCATAAAGAATACAACAACTTTGAATTGACCAAAGCGATCGGGTATAGAGATGTGAATAAGGCCAATCTGATCATCCATTACTTTATACAAAACCCTAAAAACCATCCCGTAATCCCGATTTTTTCTTTACTGTATTCTTATTTTTCTAGGATAGCTATCCTGCATCGCGCTGGTCCCTTAGATGAAAGTCAGCTGGCGGCTGCCATCGGAGTGAATCCCTACGGCGTAAAAGAATATGTAATTGCTTCAAAAAATTACAAGTTGGGCAAGATAATTGATGTATTTGGATACCTAAAAGAGGCAGATCTTCGTTTTAAGGGAGTAGATTCCGGAAGCATGACTGAAGGGGAAATCCTCCGAGAGCTGGTTTACAAAATATTGCATTGAATTCGCTAATTACCATGAAATATTTCTTGGTTCTGGTCGCAGGACTTGGCCTCACTTTGGAGTCCTTTGCACAATCTTCGCTTTACCAAAGCAGTGCACAGTTCACCCTAGATCGGGCCGCAAGCCTCCATGATCAGCAACTTTTTGCTGCAAGCCTATACGAGAACAACCAGTTGCTTTCAACGGGGCTTGACCTTTCACAGCAGAAGCAAGCAGAACTCCAACGCGCACTTTCTGCCCTCCAATTGGAGCGCCCTGATGGCCTTGGTCTAATCAAAAAATATATCCAAGATTATGCTGGACAACCTAGTGTAGCAAGTGCAGCAACTTTTTTAGGCAATCACTATTTTTTTAAGAACCGATATGCTGAGGCTATTGAAGCTTTTGAGCTGGCTCCGATTGGTTTAGTAAACAAGAATAGCCGTGCGGATGTAGCCTTCAAACTAGGCTACAGCTACTTTCAGCTCAAGGATTATGCTGCTGCGGCAAGCTATTTTGACCAGGTAAAAGAATTAACACTTCCCTTAGCGGCAGATGCCTTGTATTACAGTGGTTACATCGCCATGGAGCAAGGAAATAGCCAACAAGCCATTCGAGAGCTGCAACTTGCGGAGAAAAGCGAATTTTATGCAACCAAGGTTCCTTACTTATTGACTTCACTGTATTACGAGGAAGGCAACTATGCTGAAGCCATCGGGTATGCTACGCCTTTGCTCGCTTCTGGAAAGTCTTTTGATCAACAAGAATCCATTCATCTATTCTTGGCAGAGTCGCACTATGCGCTAAAGGATTTCAGGAATGCCGCAGACCAATACAATTCATTTATTTCCTTTAAAACGGATGAATTGACCAAGGAGGAATATTACAAAGCAGGGATCTCATTTTTTGAAACGAAGAACTACCAAAAGTCAAGTGAATTCCTTAAGGTGGCAGCCTTAGGGAATCCTGAAATTGCGCAAGCGGCGAGCTACTATTTGGGACATACTTATGTGCAGTTGGGTAATTTTCCTTACGCATTGACTAGTTTTCAGGTGGCTTCAGCGAGTTCAATTGATCTAGGAATCCAAGAGGAAGCTTTATTTAACTTGGCTAAGATCAATTTGCAACGTGGAAATTTCCAAGTCGCAGTTAATACCTTGGATGAATACTTGAGTGGATACCCACAAGGAACAAGATTTGGGGAAGCAGAAACATTGCTTTCGGATGCCTTGCTTAATTCTTCCGACTACCTCCGCGTGATGGAGCAACTCGATAAGCTTAAAAGTAAATCACCACGCCTTCAACAAGCCTATCAAAAAGTGGCCTACTACCAGGCGCTAATTTATTACCGGGATCAAAAATACGAGCAAGCGCAAAGCTATTTGACCAAATCTCAAAGCTTTCCAGCTGACCGTAACTTGTTGGCTGAGACGCATTTCTGGAAGGGAGAGATTTACAGTGCTCAGGAGTCATTGGCTCAAGCCATTGCTTCCTACCAACTCGCCATCAATCAAGCATCACCTGCAGATTCCTACTTTTTAAAGGCTACCTATGGTTTAGGGTATGCCTACTTTAATTCTCAAGAGTATGGTTTGGCAGAGCAGCAATTTCAAACCTACCGTTCAAGTCAACGAAACAAAAATGTAGCAGCATTTCAAGATGCCTTGTTGAGGCTAGGGGATTGCTATTTCGTTCAAAAGAAATTTGTTCAAGCAGAGGCTACATTTACGCAAGGCATTGCTGAAAAAATAGCAGGACAGGATTATGCACATCTTCAACTGGCAATAGTTACGAACTACCAAGGGAAGAATCAAGCGGCAGTCGATCAACTCGATCTGCTGATCACTAATTTCCCAACAAGTCTCTATTTGGAAGATGCATTTTTCCAAAAGGGACAGATTTACCTGGAAGAGCTTCGTTACGATGAAGCAATTACTGCCTTTAGTGAGTTGATTCGTGAAAGACCAAATTCTCCATTCCTGCCCTATGCTTTGGAGGGCAGGGCAGTGGCAAACTATTCATTGCAACGCTACAGCCAAACTCAAGCGGACTATAAAAAGATTTTGGAGGAGCATCCCCTCGCAGAAAATTCAGAAGCCGCTTTAAAAGGCCTTCAAGAAGCCTTAGCAGTGCAGGAAAAGGCGGAAGAGTTTGGAGAATACCTTCAAACATATAAAAATGCAAACCCCAATGCAGGTTCAGTTCAAACGCTTGAGTATGAAACTGCGAAGAATCTTTATCTCAGCCAAAAGTTTCCTCAAGCGGCCAAGGCGCTGGATAGCTACCTCCGTAACTACCCCGAATCGTCACAAAAAAATGAAGCCTTGTACTTTGCTGGAGATTCATACAGGCAGTCAGGTGATGAGGAAAGAGCCTTCGATTTATTTAAGTTGATAGAGCAACAGCCGGCATCCCAGTATCGTGTCAAGGCGCTGCAGCAAATGGGAAATATTGCCTTAAAAAGAGAAGATTTTGCTGAAGCCTTGCGTTATTTTAAGTCTATTGAAGGTCAATTCAGGTCGCCATTGGATGAAGCAGAAGTGATACAAGGGATGATGCTTGCTCATTTTTGGATCGAAGAATATACACAAGCAATTACTGTTGCAAATCAACTGCTTGTTCAAGATGAATTGATTCCTGGTTCTTCAGCTAAAGCCTTGTTAATTAAAGGTAAATCCCAGCGATTTCTAAATCAAAATTCCGCGGCAGAGGATAGTTTTGGACTATTGATTCAAGAATTTAGCACTGAAGAAGCTGCAGAAGGCCTATTATTGCTAGCGCTCATCTATCAAGAAAAAAGGGATTTTACGGGTTCAAACGAATTAATTTTTGATTATTCAACTCCATTCTCGGAATTTGACTACTGGTATGGAAGTATGTTTTTACTCTTGGCGGACAACTATCTGAAGTTAGGAGAAGTATTTCAAGCAAAGGCGACCCTGCAATCAGTGATTGATCAATCCAACGATGCAACAGTCAAAGAAAAAGCAGTAGCTACACTTAAAAGCCTTGACTAGACCATGAGAAGAATTCAGACCATTTTCTTATTCCTGGGGCTTTTCTTCGGATGCCTAAATGCCAGTCTTGCACAAACTCCCCAAAAAGGAGGCGTTCAAGACCAGGTGTTTATCATTCAAAAAGATCGAGTGATCCGTTTGCCTAAGCAGATCCGAAGTTTAGAAAAGATGCCTGCTTTGCCTCAGCCCAAAGCTTTGGGATCGCTTACCTTCCCAGTAATGCCGTTTTTTCTTTCTGTTCCTGCCTCTGAAATTCAGGCAGAGCCTGCCACAAAAGAGTGGGAAGTTCCAAAATTGGATTTGTATTCGGGAATGGTTCGGGTAGGCTATGGCAACTTTTTGTCTCCCTTGATTGAAGGGAGGTACCTATCTACCCAATCCTCCGAATGGCAGTATGCTACAAAAATTTACCACCAAAGTTATGGCAAAGGCCCTGTGAGCTGGATGGAAGAGGAAAGCAAAGAATCGCATACTGAACTTGCTGGAGATGTAAGTTACTTTTTGGAGGAAGCAGAATTATATTCCTCCCTAGATCTGAAAAGAGAGGCCTATACCTATTATGGTCGAGACTTAGGGTTTGTAATACCTCCAAATGTTGATTTTAGAACCCCATATTTTGATCCAAATAAACAACTACATGGAAATTTAAAGTTGGGTATTCGCGACCTAGACAAAATAGGCCGGATTGGATATGAAGGAGAAGTTGTTTTGGGTGGCTTTAGAGATAGCTATGCAGTAAGGGAGCAGGAACTAGGTTTTGAAGGAAAGGGAGAATTTAGGCCATCCAAAGATGTGAAGGCTAGTTTGGGACTTTCCTACTTTACCACAGCTACAGAAGACCTAAAGTATGACCTCAATCGAAACTATTTTTCACTGCGACCTGAAGGGCACTATAAATTTGGTGATTTCCATTTCTCGGCTGGGGTTGTTTTGGTTTCTGATACTGATTCAGTAGCGGAAAGTAAACCAGGGATTCGCATTTTTCCAGTACTAAAATCAACTTATCAGGTATCAAAAAAACTACAAGTGAATGCAGCTATTTCTGGTGATGTTCAGCGCAATACTTACCGAAGTTTTGTTCAAGAAAATCCTTTCCTCGGACCTAGTGATCAATTGTTGAATACGGTTACATCCTTTGAGTTTGCGGCAGGGGTAGAGGGGCTCGCAACCGATAAATTAGTGTATCGGGCAGGCATGGCTGTTCATCGACAGTCCAATCTTCATTTCTTTGTCAATTCCTATGCGGACACTTCTAGGTTTGAACTGGTATATGACCAGCAGGCTACCGTGCTTCAGTTTAATTCAGATGTGGAATTTTCAGTTTCCGAAAAATATAAGGTAACTGCCCAGCTTGATTTTTTCCATTACAACTTAAGTACCCTACAAACTGCTTGGCATCGACCTACTTGGACGGCAAGTATGAACCATCGATTTGCTCCATTCAAGAATTTTACTCTTCAAGCCAATCTCCAAGTTTTAGGAGGCATGAAAGCAAGAGGATTGGGACAGATTGAAACCTTGCCACCCCAAGCTGAGGTGGTCAAGTTGCCGGTAGTGGTTGACTTACAAGTCAATTTGGAGTATCAAATTAATTCCCGTTTAGCAGTGTTTGTCAATGGAGCCAACTTATTGAATCGGAATAACATGCGTTGGATGAACTATCCAGTGCGTGGTATTCAAGGAGTTGGAGGGTTGAGTTTCAAATTTTAATTTACCGACAGCTAGGGTTGGGCTTTACCTAGTTTTAAGTTAGTTTCGTATCTTCTCAATTGTA
>Ga0209769_1000640_pt1 | contig 13849 bp, 10 predicted proteins | sample LauGreSuBDMM15DN_2_FD_187569 | JGI IMG/M metagenome (GOLD analysis project Ga0209769, IMG submission 187569) | Freshwater lake microbial communities from Lake Michigan, USA - Su13.BD.MM15.DN (SPAdes) (version 3) | ecosystem: Environmental > Aquatic > Freshwater > Lake | place: Lake Michigan, USA...
AAAATTGGGGTTTCGTCTTGATCTGATTAAGATTCAATCGTGTAATGATCAACTCGGCCTTCGGGTACGCCCAAATCCACCTCAAAAGACAAAAAAATATGAAAAATATATATTAGATTCATTCCCAAATTAAATAAATATGAACCCCATCAAAATAGCCACCGCTCAATTTGAAAATAAAAGTGGCGACAAGGCCTATAACCTCTTGGTGATCGATGAACTAGCAAGAAAAGCAGCTCTTGAAGGCATTGAAGTACTTTCATTTCATGAATGCTCTATTACGGGCTATACTTTCGCTTCCAAATTAAACAAAGAGGAATTTTTAGCACTAGCAGAATTTATTCCCGATGGAGCATCGGTTCAAGCTTTAATTAACATTGCAAAAAAACATAAAATCATTTTATTGGCAGGCTTATTTGAAAAAGATAAAGAGGATAAAATCTACAAAGCCTTCGTATGTGTGGATGAAAATGGGCTTATTGCCAAATATAGAAAATTAAGCCCCTTTATTAATAGGTACATAAGCGCTGGAAATGAGTATTGCATTTTTGATTTGAAAGGATGGAAATGCAGCATACTCATATGCTATGATAATAATATTTTTGAAAATGTAAGGGCCACAAAATTATTGGGCGCTGAGATCATTTTTATGCCACATGTAACCATGTGTACACCTTCTAGCAGACCAGGTGCTGGATTTATTGATCCTGCATTATGGCATAATCGCCACCATGATCCCACGACACTGATCAACGAGTTTGATAGCTTAAAAGGTAGAGCATGGCTAATGAAATGGCTACCCTCAAGAGCTTATGACAATGCCGTATATGTCATCTTCTCAAATCCCATAGGTATGGATGATGATCAATTAAAAAATGGCTGTTCCATGATTATAGACCCCTTTGGTGATATTATGGCAGAATGCAGAACATTTGATGATGCCTATGTTTCAGCAGAATTAATACATGCTAATATAGAAAAAGCAGGAGGCACCCGATATTTAAATGCGAGAAGACCAGAACTTTACAGAGACATCATCGGAAAAGAACATGATACTGTGCTTCAAGTAGTTTGGATGTCTTTAAAGTAATTTTTCAGCTGTTTTTTTCTTGTTTCCATTTTGTTATTGAACCATTGTTGGAAAACACTCCCTACGGAAATACCAAATAGTTTGACGAAGTAAATATAGGTCTGTGGATAGCATTAATAGAAGTACATGCCAAAACCAACGAATAAAAATTGAGAGGCGACTAGCTAGTTGACCTACAAGGAATTGCACAAGAGATTTGACTCATATTTTAAATGATGGATATTTTCTTTAACATTGTTTAATCGTAAGCAATCGTTAGAAACTTTTAATGAGGATCAAATGAATGTTTCAACCTCTTAAATAAACATAGATCTAAAATTTAGGTAATGTCTGACAAATTAATTGCTTGGCTTTTTCGTTTCGTTTTTATTTATGTGTTTGCGCTTCATTCTGTATTAATTAATGCGCAAGCAGTTCAGCCAACCTTAAAACTAGCACTATTCGATGTAGACGCAACGCCACCGGTAGGGACTCAATTGACGTATGATCCCATGGTTAATGACTGGGATTTGGGTTTACGCGCGAAAGGGGTCGTTATTTTGGGTGCGGGGCTTCCGATTGTCATGTGCTCTGTGGATTGGATTGGGATCAGTAATGATAGTCAAGATGAATTTAAACGCGTGATGGCGGAAGCGGCTGCTACAATTCCTTCACGGGTAGTTGTGCATGCCATTCATCAGCATGATGCCCCCTCATCTGATTTAGGGGCGGAAAAATTACTGAAAGAGGCTGGCTTACATCCAATCGCTTTTGAAGGGACTTATACAAGAGATCTGATTAAACGCCTCGGACTTGCCATTCAGAAATCGATTACTGTTGCAGTACCCTTTACACACATCGGAAAAGGAGAGGCTCCCGTATATCAAGTTGCTTCCAATCGACGGATTATAGGTCCTGATGGTAAAGCTAAAGCTTCGCGAACTTCAGCCACACTCGATCCAGCCATTCGTGCTGAACCCGAAGGATTAATTGACCCCATGGTCTCTTTGATTAGTTTTTGGAACCATGATAAACCCATTGCGGTTTTAAGTTATTATGCCTCACATCCACAAAGTTATTACAGAACTGGAGTGGCTAATCCTGATTTCCCAGGAATTGCTCGTTTTTTACGCCAATTGGCTGTTCCAGATGTGCTTCATATTCACTTCAATGGAGCAGGTGGCAATCTAACGGCAGGAAAATACAATGATGGAGATAAAAAAAATAGATTGATTTTGGCTGAACGTTTGGCAGATGGGATGAAAAGAGCATGGGATCAAACCCAACTTGAGCGCATAGAACCCAATTCCATTCAATGGAATATCGAATCGGTCGCTTTAATTCCTGCAACTCATATTGAATCGCTGGAGGCAAAAATGAAAACGGAGACCGCTGTATTTATAGCCAATAATTTATCAAAATTAGTTTGGTTAAGGCGTCTGCAATCTGGCAAAAAGATTGATCTTTCTTGTTTAAGCATGGGTCATGTGAGAATCCTTCATCTCCCTGGTGAGCCTTTTGTTGAATATCAACTGGCAGCCAAAGCTGAACGCAAGGATTTGTTTGTTGCCGTAGCGGGTTATGGAGATTATGCGGTGGGTTACATTGGAAATTCTATTGCGTACCAGGAGGGTGGTTACGAAACCGGACAGGCTTCAGCCGTTACCGCAGAGGCAGAGGCCATATTAATGAAAGCCATTCGCAAGCTCTTACATTAATTTTAAAAATTAAGGCATATCCGATTTACGTATTTCTCACCTGATTCGAATGATTTCAAGGGTCAATTTTTTTGTCCACGAAATCGACATTCATGAGCATCACAAATATTTATTTTATCGAATAAAATGGATGAATTGTTCTAAGCCAACTTCCTAATGACATGCCATTCAGAGAATTTGTAATTAATTATTTATTGGAGCCCAATAAGCGCAATGGCCCTCAGGGCTCACTGGGCCTTTAAATAGAAGACAAGCTCCACATGGCTTATCGGGAGCGGGTATAAAAAGGTTGCAATTGCTACATTGGTTATCTTCAACAGGCGATTGACTTACATAGGCCAATTTTTTTCTCTTCGAAATTTCTTCTGCACTGACTTTAGAAAGATCATCGCATGGGTTTTTAAGCTCATCTTGGGGGACTAATTTTTTGGTTGGCTGCTTTTTTGATGCGCTCGTTTTTTTCCATTCATTCACTGAGGCATTAGATTTTAAGCTCAGTATAGTTCCTGATCCGGCTAATAGAAAAACCATTTTCACATACTTTTGCAGAAAGTTTCTTCGTGCATACTTATTCTCTTTCATCTTAGTGGAATTTGCTCATTTTCAATGTTAGGTCTAAAAGATTTGAAATTAGTGCGGTGAGTAAAGTTGACGCAAAGTTTGAAAAGAAGCCTTTACTTCAGACTCCAATCCAGTGTTTAGTTGGCCTGCGATTTCCTTCAAAGCCCCATTTTTAGTTAAGCCTAATTTAAGTCCTTTTAGTGCAGCCGTTTGTACATTTAAATCGCTCATGGTGGGAAGAGATAATAAATTTAAATAGGAGACCCATTGGGATTTGTTGTTTCTAGCTGCGATGATATAGGAAAGGTCTTGCAAAAAACGGAGTTTCCAAGTTTCAGGATTTTGCAAAAATGCATTTTGGCCTACCATAGATTCCAAAAGATCTGGAGATGAACCAAGCTCTGAACTCAAAACCGCCACCCTCAGCCATTCATTTTGTCCTTGACTTTGAATTAGTTTAGAAAATGCAGTGATAATTTCTTGGCCTTTAAACTGCCCGAGACTTAAGGTAGCCTGTAATTTTACCCTTTGGGAAGGATCATTCAACATTTTAAGTATGGTTGGAAAGGTTTCTGAATATCGTTCAGCTAGCATTAAAGCATTTTCACGAACACCAGGGGAAGAATCTTGCAATCCTTTTTTAATAACCGCTAAGTCCAAAGCGTTTAAACCCTCAAGAACGTATAAAAGGTGCAACCTCGTTCTTGGATCCTTGCTTTTATTCAATAGAAGTTTGGCGGTTTTCACTACTGACTTATCTTGACGTTCGACAAGCAAGCGATGAGCATGCGTGCGGTACCATCCATTTTCGTAAGATAAATAGTTAAGTAATTGGATACTTGATACAGCATTTAGATTGACCTTAACGCTTTTGTAAGAGCTGTTAACCGGTTTAACTCGATAGATTCGCCCCATATCACTTCCTGCTATAAAATTCATGTCGGCCTTCAGGTCATCGGGAATCGAAACTGGTGTTTCAATATGTTGACGGTAATAATCAAGCATATATAGGTATCCGTCAGGGCCAACTGAGAATGTTACGGGACGAAACCAGGGATCAGTGGAAGAGATGAATTCCTTATTTTTTTCTGATTCAGCTCGTTTAGCCACCATGACAGGACTTGATTCACTAGGACTTAGGATATCTCTGTGGACCAAATTTCCTGATACGTCACCCGTGAAAATATTTCCATAAAATTCTTTAGGCATTGCATCCCCAAGGTAGATAGTACTTCCGGTCGACCCACTAAAACGATCTTCCGCATATTCGATCCGATTCAAATTCGCTTCTTTGAAGGATTTATTTCTACGGGCACTTCTTTCCGCTCTCCAGTAAGGAGGTTGCGTTTCTTGAAAAGAATGCTCTTCATGATCCGTGATACTGATACTAAATTTTGACATGGGAAGATAGGCATGCCTGTGCGTATAGCGCCAAGGGATAATTGATTGTTGAATATGAATTGAATTCTCAGTAAAGAAGCGATGCCCCCAGTCATTAATAGTTTGTCCAAATTGTCCTGAACCAGTTTCAAGCTCAAAAATATTTCGATCCAATCTAAAACGAAAGTCGGCACCTTTGACATCTAATGGGGGTGTTCCAGTTGATTTGATTAAGCTTACTTTTCCATTTTGGCCATGGTTATTTGCGTAAATCCAATTGTCAACGCCCAATTTCAGGCTGGTAATCTGAGCTTCTGAATTGTTTTGAAAAAACCCTGAAAATAAAATTTCCGAGGTATCTGATTTGCCATCCCCATTGGTATCCTTTAAATATAGAATATTAGGAGCTGCAGTAACAATGAGCCCCCCTTTCCAAAATAACATGCTGGTCCCCTCTGTGATATTTTCGGCGAAAATGATCGATTTGTCAATCTTCCCATCTCCATCTGTATCCTTTAACAAGCGAATTCGGCCATAGCCTTTTCCGGGCTCAACTTCGTAGGGGTAATCGGGCATTTCGATGACATAGGCATTTCCTTGCGCATCAAATTCTAAAGCTACTGGATCAAAGACATGGGGTTCAGCCGCAAATAATTCAACGGAGAACCCCGCGGCCACATGTAACTTTTTCAAGGATTCTTCAGGACTGAGAGGTGCGGCATATCGCTGTGCCATACTCTCAGTCATTGCGCAAATGAATGCCATTAATAAAAGGATATTCCTGTTCTTTAAAGGAGTCTTCATAACTTATATTTAATGATTGAGATTTTCAATGAATAGGTCATTCTAATCGTTAATTAGGCTATTTTAAAATTAAAACAATTCAAAAGACCAAATTACAAAAAGTTGCTTTAAAATAATGCCAACTGATTGTTAGCCCTAAAGCTAAAAAACTATTTTAAAATCTTAAATTTCGACTAGTTTTTTTTCAAAAATTTAGACTAAACGATTAAAATTAATTTTTATAAAGTTGGCCACTTTTAACTCTTACTGGTAAAATAAAGACTGATTTCAGTCTAAAACTAATTAGGATTTTTAAAATCAATAAATTAAAATCTTAATCTTCATATTTAAACATAATTTTACGTTGAACAGAAAAATTAATTAGTTACTAAATAAGCAAAAGATGAACAACTTACATTTATATCGACTTGTATATGCCATTTTGTTTTTTTTGAGTATAGAACCTGCAATGGGGCAAACAGTTGTCGAAATCAAGGGAGATCAATTTTTTATTAATGGCAGTCCCACCTATCCAAATCGGTATTGGAAAAATTTAAAAATTGAGGGCTTATTGATAAACTCTCGAATGGTTCAAGGTATTTTTGATGATTTAAATCCTGAAACTGCTCCATCCTTTGCCTACCCTGACACTAAAAAATGGGATGCCAAAAGAAACAATCAGGAATTCGTTTTCAATATGTCGCTTTGGCATTCATACGGATTAAATTGCTTCACGATTAATATGCAAGGGGGAAGTCCAACGGGCTATGGAAATTCAAAATGTATTAATTCAGGGTTCAATAAAGATGGTTCATTGAATCTTGACTACCTGAATCGTTTAGATAAAGTTTTGAAAGAAGCCAATCGCTTGAAAATGGTTGTAATTTTGGGGCTATTCTATTTTGGTCAAGATCAATATTTAAATGATGAAAAAGCCATTATCAACGCTACCCATCAAATTACTGATTGGCTGTTTGCAAAGAAATATAAAAACGTACTGATAGAAATCGCTAATGAAACAAGTGAAAATGGATCTTATGACCATAAAATTTTGTACCCAAACAGAATTCATGAGCTAATTAATTTAGTAAAAGAGAAGAAAAAGAATGGATATAGGTATTTAGTAGGAACAAGTTTCCGTGGTCTTGTTGTACCCACTTCAAATGTCATAATGGCTTCTGATTTTGTATTAATTCACGGCAACGGCGGTTCAAAACCTGAACAAATCCAGGATTTGATTGATAAAACAAAGAAAGTTGACGGATTCCGTGTAATGCCCATGGTAAATAATGAAGATGATCACTTTGATTTTGAAAAAGAGAACAATAATTTGACGACCTCATTAAAAAATTATGTTTCCTGGGGATATTTCGATTACCGCTTCAAAGGGGAAACCAATATAATCGAGGGCTACCAAACAGTACCGGTCGACTGGGGAATAAATTCGGAAAGAAAAAAAGGGTTTTTTGAAAAAATAAGGGAAATAACTGGAGGATTCAAAAAATAATTTGATCGGTACAGATATAGCTACGGTTTAGATCCGATTAAAATTTGATTATAGCCATATCGACTCGGCCTTTGGAACCACCAGAATCCACCTCAAAAAGGTGGATTCTTTTATTATACGGAAGTGGTATCAAATCGGATAGCACGAGAGGGGTTTTCAGGTGAAATAAAACTTTGTTTAATTTTAAACGAAGTCTAGAATTAAACTTTATCGATCCAATTTTACTGACGATTTATAATTGACACGGATATTTATTTCCTGATAAGGCAACCCACTTTATCATCCAAATATGAAAACTATCCACTAATTTTGATTATATTTTATCCACTTTAGTTTGACGACATACATCAATAGTATAACATATTGGTCAATGTTAGCGTTTTCTGTAATTAGAGAAAATATTTAATAGTTAAAATACAATTTATGAAATACCTCCTAATTTTATTAGCGTTTAATTTATTACCCCAGACAGATATGAGAGAGATTTATAGGTTTACATCACAAACAAAATTAAATGAATGGCGTATTGTAAACGATGGTGTTATGGGGGGTACATCAAAAAGTTCTTTGATGCTCAGCGATTTGGGACATGGGCAATTTTCTGGTCATGTTTCATTAGCGAACAATGGAGGATTTGCTTCGATACAACTGAATAAAATAATTAATTTAACAGATGAAAATAACTTTATTGTTTTGCGTATAAAAGGAGATGGTAAGGCTTATGAATTTCGTTTAAAAGGTGACATTTCGCAGCCTGAGTCTTATGTACACCAATTTATAACTACTGGAGAATGGGAAAATATCAAGTTACCAATAAGTGATTTTTACCCTCAATTTTTTGGTCGTAAATTAAATAGACCCAATTTCAATTTTAAAAGAATTGAACAATTTAGTTTTTTGATCGCCAATAAGAAAGAAGAAGATTTCAGATTATTAATTGATTCTATAGGTTTGGAGTAAATTTTAAAATTGGCAATGTTTATATTAATGAATGGTAAAACATTCAGTATGAATAAAACTATTTCATATTTGAACTGCTTCCATCTTGTTATTTAATCATTGTTTGGAAACACTCCCTAAGAAATAACCTTTATCGGTCCAATTTTACCGACGATTTAAACAAAGAAATATAGGGGATTTTGAAACCACAAAGGATCATATGTAATTAAAAACTACATATGACCCTTTTTTAGTCGAAAATAAAAGCTTTTATCGAATACCCATAATCTTGTTTTGTCAAGAGAACAAACTTGTTCAAACTGATTACAGGTATTTTGTACTATTGGTTTTTATTTTTTGACCAATTTGGTAATTTCTAGAACATCGTTCGTGATAGAACCAGTAATGGTTACCTCTTCGCCAACGAATTCTTCTACTTTTTTGGTGTCTTTGATGGAATAAACTTTATCACCACTGACAAAAACAATTTTAGCGCCTTTCTTTACGCAATCTTTAGCACAGGCGGCATGGCCTTTGCTATTGCCTTTAGCTCCGCATTTATCATCAGAGATAAATCCAGTCCACTCTCCTTTGTCAAATGCGTTGGCAGCTGTGAAGAAAAAAGCTACAACGGAAAGCATTAAGTACTTTTTCATATTTATGTTTTTTTTATTTTCAAATATAAATATTTTTTTATTAAATGATACTTTTAAATGTATGTTGTCAAAATATAAATTGTCAGCAATCATTGAATTTTCAAATTCATATTGTTCAAAATGGATTCGAACTTGGCAATTAATTCACTTAAATAAAACAAACACTTTTATAAAAAGCAGCAAAAAACGAGCACAAGCAAATGATTTTAACTAAATGATATTGAATCATTCACTTTTCTTGAATTGTAAAATTTGGGTTTGTTTAAAATTAAACAAAATGGTTTTATCGGTCCAATTTTGCTGACAATTTATAAGGATAAGCCAGGCATATGATTATGATTTACAACGGGGTTTGGTAGGTTAATTCAGTAGTTTTTTTGTACATTAGAATTTAGTTAATAAATTAAATAAATTTTAATACTATGGCAATTGCATGGAAAGGGGTATTTCCCGCGGTAACCACAAAGTTTACATCTGATGATCAATTGGATCTTGATTTATTCAAGAAAAATTTGCGGGCCCAATTAGATGCTGGAGTAAATGGTATCATATTAGGCGGCACTTTAGGGGAAGCTAGCGTTTTAAATAATGAAGAAAAAGAAATTTTAGTTAAGGAAACTTTGGCATTTGTGAAGGGCAAAGTACCCGTAGTCATTAATATAGCAGAAGGAAGTACGAGTGTAGCCGTTGCATTAGCGAAAAATGCAAAATTATGGGGTGCCCAAGGATTGATGTTATTGCCTCCAATGCGTTACAAATCAGATCATCGTGAAACGGTGCAGTATTTTAAGGATATTGCTGCAAGCACTGACTTGCCAATCATGATTTACAATAATCCAGTAGATTATAAAATTGATGTAACCATTGAAATGTTTGCAGAACTAGCATCAGTGCCTACGATACAAGCTATTAAGGAGTCAACACGTGATGTAACTAATGTAACAAGATTACGTAATGCATTTGGAGATCGCTTTAGTATTTTATGTGGAGTGGATACATTAGCATTGGAAGAAATTTTATTAGGCGCTGATGGTTGGGTTGCTGGTCTGGTATGTGCATTTCCTGCTGAAACAGTTGCGGTATTTAAATTAGCAAAAGCGGGTAAAATTCAAGAAGCTATACATATATACAGATGGTTTATGCCATTGTTGGAATTAGATATTCATGCTAAATTAGTTCAGTATATCAAATTTGCAGAATCTAAAACGGGCATTGGTTCTGAAACTGTGCGTCGTCCAAGACTAGTATTAGAAGGTGAGGAACGTAAAAGAATCGAGTCAATTATTGATACGGGCTTGAAAAATAGACCCACACTTCCTGAGTACTTAAGTTTATAATTAATTAACTGTTTTATATGGCTATCCCCTTTATTTTTTAATTGGGTATAGCCATTTCTAATTTTCTGAATTAAATTATTTGACGACATACAAGCATATAATTATCTAAACAGGAGTTCGAGTATTCAAACATTAAATACCCTTGGATAAATAAATTTTATGGCAGCAGTAAAACCAATCAGTTCAGAAAATTTCGGTCATGACCAATTAACGGGTTCCATATTTAAATGTATTGATGCGCATACTTGTGGTAATCCTGTTCGTGTAGTAGTAAGTGGAGGTCCAGCATTGGAGGGGAATACAATGAGCGAAAAGCGCCAACATTTTTTAAAGGAATATGATTGGATCAGAAAAGGATTAATGTTTGAACCAAGAGGACATGACATGATGAGTGGTAGTATTTTATATCCACCTCATGATCCAGCAAATGATGTTGCTGTTTTATTTATTGAAACTAGTGGTTGCTTACCGATGTGTGGACATGGCACGATTGGTACCATTACGGTTGCTATTGAAGCTGGTTTGATACAACCTAAAGTGCCTGGAAAAATTAGGATGGAAGCACCAGCCGGATTGGTGCTAATTGATTATACCATGGAAGGCAAAAAAGTAAGTTCAGTGAAGTTGACCAATGTGCCTTCCTTTTCAGCTGCCGAAAATTTAAAAATACAATGCCCTGATTTAGGGGAATTAAATATTGATGTTTGTTATGGTGGTAATTATTATGCCATTGTTGAAGTGCAAGAAAATTTTAAAGGGATTGAAAATTATACTGCTGGGCAATTAATTGCTTGGAGTGGAGAATTGCGTAAACGCATTAACGCTGCGCATACATTTGAACATCCATTGGATCCCACCATTAATTCATGTTCTCATATTTTGTGGACTGGAAAAGTATTGGATGAAAAAAATACGGCAAGAAACGCGGTTTTTTATGGTGATAAAGCCATTGATCGCTCGCCCTGCGGAACAGGTACATCTGCAAGATTAGCCCATTGGTATTCGAAGGGTAAATTAAAGCAAGGAGAGGCCTTTTTGCATGAAAGTATTATAGGATCAGTATTTACTGGGAAGGTGGAAGCTTTGACTGAAATTGGCGGCAAAGAGGCAATTATACCCTCTATTCAGGGTTGGGCCAAGATAATAGGATTTAATACCATATCCATTGATCCCGCTGATGATCCTTATGCAGGCGGTTTTCAAGTGCTTTAAGCCTTTTTTATCTTGTAAATAATTCCACTTAATTTATTGGCGAAATGAACGCAATTTTAACGAAATTCGAGCTTTAATCTATTATATGAAGGTAGTTGTACTAGGCGGGGGTGTGATTGGATTAAGTAGCGCTTATTATTTACAAGAAGCGGGACATCAAGTTACAGTCATTGATCAAAATGATATTTTAAATAATTGCTCTTATGGCAATGCTGGATATGTATGTCCTAGTCATTTTATTCCATTAGCAACGCCCGGTATTGTAAAACAAGGATTAAAGTGGATGTTAAATCCACAAAGCCCCTTTTATGTTAAACCTAGATTAAGTTTGAGTTTAATGCAATGGGGTTTAAAGTTTATGCAAATGGCCACCGCTGAAAATGTAGATAAGGCTGCCATTCCTTTAAAAGATTATGCCATGTTGAGCCAACATTGTTATGAGGAATGGGCCAAACTTCCTCAATTCAATTTTGCCTATGAACATAAAGGCTTATTAGAGATATTTCAAACTGAAAAAGTGGCGGAAGATGCATATCATACAGTAAAGCGTGCACATGAAATAGGATTAACGGATACTCAGTTGTTAACGCAGGATGAATTGTTTGCTTTAGAGCCCCGTCATAAAATAAATGCATTGGGTGCGATCTATTTTAAATGTGATGCGCATTTGTATCCAAATAAATTAATGAAACAATTAATTGAAGATTTAAAATCAAAGGGGGTGCAATTTTGTTTAAATGAGGAAGTGGTTGATTTTGAATTAACCAATGGAAAAATTCAATCGGTAATCACCGATAAAAATAAATATGTAGCGGATATTGTGGTTTTAGCCACTGGTTCATGGAGTAGGGAGTTGGTTCAAAAATTAGGAATTAAAATGCCATTGATGCCAGGACGTGGGTACTCCGTTACATTGGAAGATTCTCCATTTCAAACAGATTATCCATCGGTTTTAATGGAAGGGCGTGTCGCACTTACACCCATGGATGGAAATAAAATGCGTTTTGGTGGAACCATGGAAATTACAACAACGAAGGCCGCGCCGCAAATGAATAGAGTGGTAGGCGTTTTAAAAGCAGTGAAACAATTTTTTCCTGAATTTGATATTCCCACACCTAGTTGGGATAAAGTATGGTATGGATACCGACCTTGTTCTGCGGATGGCTTACCTTATTTAGGCCGTTCGAAAAAAATAAATAACTTGGTCATCGCAACAGGTCATTCAATGATCGGATTAAGTTTGGGTGCAGGTACTGGAAAATTAGTAGCTGAAATCATTGAAGAAAAACCGACAAGTATTGACATTAGTTTTTATCATCCTGAAAGATTCAATACCTAATGAAACTCTCCCTAAGAGATAACCTCTATCGGTCCAATTTTGCTGACGATGTACAATATAAGCAATCCCCATGATCCGCGGCAAGAATCACCTTTACAAAACGATCAACGGGTTGTGAAAAAATAGTATTCCCTATGATTAACATAAAAAGAATGAATGAGATACATTTTATTTTTTTGCAAAGTTCCTATTTTGTTAATTTTCTTACTTATTTCGAAAATAAGAAATATGATTTTCTTACGTTAACTCTATTTATTTAACAGCTTTTATAAAAAACGGGTGGATTTTCCTCTAGTAAAGCTTCTATTTTTTTGGCAGCATTTGTTATAGATAGCCCACCTAGATTCGTGCAACGTAATGTATGATGAATTTGATCACCCACTGCCTTCATAGTTTCAATAACTTCATCAAGTGGTATTAGATGCTCATAATTTGACAATGCCATATTTGCACAAGAAATAGCGTTAGTTGCCGCCATAACATTGCGACCAAGACAAGGTGCTTCTACCCTATTACCAATGGGATCACAAATGATACCTAATGAATTTTGAAGTGCGAGTGAAGCTGCTGCGATTGATTGCTCCAAACTTCCGCCATTCATTTCAACGAGCGCAGCGGCTGCCATCCCACCACCTGAACCCGTTTCCGCCATACAGCCTCCTACCTCGGCTGCAAAAGTTGCATGCGCTGCAATAAAAACACCAATTAAACCAGCAGATAACATTGCTTTTATAATTGCGTCTTCATTATTGTTAATACAATCTGCAGTACCAAATACTACGCCTGGCAATCCGCCACAGGAACCTGCAGTTGGAGCAGCAACAATAACACCCATTGAACTTTTAACCTCCATAATGGCAGAAACATACATAATAGTTTTATTGATAACGTCGCCGCCAATTAATTGATTCGCTTCAAATGATTCTTTATAATGAGGAGATTGACTACCTAAAATGCGATCCTTATATTTAGTTCCTTTTAATCCTGTATCAATTGCATTACGCATAATTTGAATAATCTCTTTCATCTTTTCCATTACGGATGCAGGGCTAATATTGCCTCGGATGCTCTCATAATCAACAGCTAACTCCCAGAGTGCTTTATTTTTGCCTTTATTGTATTCCATCATTTCATGACAAGAAATAAATGGAACCTTTATATTTTTTCGTGCCATTATTGGAAGCACGGGATTAATCGCTTTAATAAAAGTTACCGTAGGCATTTGCTTTATTTCATTACAAATATTTTCAGGTATTCTGTTTTGCGATTTAATTTCAATGAAAGAATGATCACCATGATGAAAATTGATTTCATCAAATGCTACCGTTGCCTCTAGATAATTAATGAT
>Ga0209769_1000641_pt1 | contig 13844 bp, 13 predicted proteins | sample LauGreSuBDMM15DN_2_FD_187569 | JGI IMG/M metagenome (GOLD analysis project Ga0209769, IMG submission 187569) | Freshwater lake microbial communities from Lake Michigan, USA - Su13.BD.MM15.DN (SPAdes) (version 3) | ecosystem: Environmental > Aquatic > Freshwater > Lake | place: Lake Michigan, USA...
AACGATACTGGTGCGACCCTGCAAGACACTGGCCAAAGCGTTCTGCACCAACTCTTCATTTTCGGAATCTAGGTGTGCTGTTGCCTCATCTAAAATCACAATGCTTGGTGATTTCAAAAGCAACCTAGCGATCGCCAAACGTTGCTTCTCTCCACCAGAGAGACGATGGCCACGTTCTCCAACCATTGTCTCTAAGCCGTTTGGTAACGATGTAATCAAATCCCAGATTTGTGCCGCCTGACAAGCAGCCTTCATCTCATCAATCGTCGCATCAGCCTTGGCGTAACGTAGATTTGCAGTGATCGTGTCGTGAAATAGATGTGAGTCCTGCATAACAACACCGATGGAGTCACGCAACGATGTCAACGTTATATCTCGTAGGTCATGTCCATCGATTTTTATTGCACCTGACGTTACATCGTAAAGTCGCGGCAAGAGTGCGCTAATAGTTGTCTTTCCGGCTCCCGATGGTCCAACTAAAGCGGTCACGGTGCCAGGTAGCGCTGAGAAAGAGATCCCCTTAAGAATCTCTTCACTATCTCGAACCTCTGGAAGAGAAGCAGCCTCAAGTGATGCAAGTGAAATCTGTTGTGCATTTGGGTAGGTGAAGCGCACATTATCGAATTCAATTGCCGGTGTTCTGCTCTTGAATGTTCGCGCGTTAGGTTTTTCCTGCACCATTGGCTCGAGATCGAGTACTTCGAAGACGCGCTCGAACGATACGAGCGCTCCCATCACATCAACACGCACGGTCGCTAAGGCGACTAGCGGCCCATATAAGCGCGCCAACAGCGTAGTTATGGCGATAAGACTTCCGACAGTGATTGCGCCATCAATTGCTAATTGGCCACCAATTCCGTAAGCGATGGCAGTTGCCAGGGCGGCGATGCTGATCAACGCGATAAAGAAGAAGGTATTGAGCATCGCCATTGAAATACCAATATCTGCGACTTTGCGCGCCTTCCTCTTAAAGACCTGCGACTCTTGATCTAAATCTCCATACAACTTCACAAGAAGTGCGCCAGATACATTAAAGCGTTCCGTCATAGTCGAAGACATTTCAGCATTTATCTCAAAAGAATCACGGGTATAGCCTTGCAAACGAGCGCCAATCCATCTAGTTGGAGCAAGGAATACAGGCAGCAGGAGGAGTGAGGCGATTGTTATCTGCCAGCTAAGCGCCAACATTGTTCCGACAACCAAAATCAAGGTGAGAACATTGCTAATTAACCCCGAGAAGGTTGAAGTAAAAGCTCTCTGTGCGCCAATCACATCGGAATTTATCCGAGAAATTAGGGCGCCAGTTTGGGTGCGAGTAAAGAAAGCGATCGATTGTTCTTGCACGTGGCGAAAGACTTGTGATCGAAGATCATAAATTAAACCTTCACCGATCTTCGCCGAAATCCAGCGGATCACGATATTTATCACTGCCGTCAATATCGCCAATACCGCGACTGCGATCGCCATGGTCGTGACTACTGTTCGATTCTTGGGAATCACACCCTCATCTATAAGCTCACGAAGCAATAGAGGTGTTGCAACCGTTAATACTGCATCTGCCACTAGACAGAAGAGAAAAAGTACAAAAGTTGATTTATATGGAACGGCATAAGAAAAGATACGTTTTAAAGTACCGGGGCGAAGTTTTACATTCTTTACAGATTGATCTGAACTTAAAGTCCTTAGCGCCATCCAGCCAGCGTGCATGGACACTTGAGACCCCGATCCGTAGCGTTAGAAAAACTTAAACTGTGAAACCTAAAGCGCGTAATTGTTCGCGCCCATCATCACTGATCTTATCTGGACCCCAAGGCGGCATCCACACCCAATTGATCTTCACATCTGCAGTCAGTGGTGCTAAAGCTTGACGGGTCTGATCTTCAATTACATCTTGGAGCGGGCAAGCCGCAGATGTCAGAGTCATATTTAATACAGCAATATTGTTATCGTCGACCATAACATCATAGATCAATCCCAGATCAACGACATTAATGCCGAGTTCCGGATCGACTACATCCTTCATCGCCTCTGTTACATCATCAACTGCAGCAACCATGATTGACCCTCTCTTAGATTTATTAGTCTAGTTTAGATTTTGCCTGTGCCTGAACACTGGCATCTTTAAAAGCCATCCAGCCCAAGAGCGCACACTTTATCCGCGCGGGGTATTTAGAGACCCCAGCTAAAGCAATGGCATCTTCCAAGACAGTTTCATCTCCAGGTACGGAGCCTTTACTCTGCATAAGTGCGACAAATTGATCAAAGATCAAATAAGCATCAGCGATTTTCTTTTCGATCAACAGCTCGGTGAGAATCGAAACGCTAGCTTGCGATATTGAGCAACCTACGCCATCCCAGGAAATGTTTGAAACAACGCCATCGGTGATCGTCAGATTCAAGTCAATTTCATCTCCACAGGAAGGATTGATGTGATGGACTTGTGCATCAAAAATCGGCGACAACTTCTTATTTTGTGGATGCTTATAGTGATCTAAAATCACCTCTTGATAAAGGTTATCTAATTGCATTAGGCGAAGTATTTCTGCGCATCACGCACGGCATCAGCAAGATCATCGATATCTTCCAAAGTGTTGTAGAGATAGAACGAGGCGCGAGTTGTGGCGGCGACACCCATCTTGCGGGTCAGCGGCCAAGCGCAGTGATGGCCGGTCCGCACGGCGATACCTGAGTTATCTAAGAACTGTCCCAAATCGTGCGGGTGAATTTCTCCCAGGGTAAATGAGACCGCTCCCCCACGTAACTTCATATCAGTTGGTCCAATTATTTTAAGTTCTTCAATCTCTTGCAGTTTAGAGATCGCATATTTTGTAACTGCAATCTCATGGTTATGAATGTCCTGCATGCCAATATCAGTTAAATAATTTAGAGCTGTACCTAAGCCAACTATCTGCGCCATATTTGGTACACCTGGTTCAAATTTACGTGGAGCAGGTGCCCAAGTGGCGTCTTGCATCGTCACGTTTTCAATCATTGATCCACCAAATAGAAATGGTGGGAGTTCGGCAAGGAGATTGGCGCGACCCCAAAGAACGCCAACACCTGTGGGTCCAACCGATTTATGGCCAGAGAAGACCAAGAAGTCGATATCTAGTGTTGCAACGTTTACGGGCATATGCGGCACGGATTGACAGGCATCTAAAATGAAGATCGCGCCAACATCGTGGGTGCGCTTTACTAACTCAGCCAGTGGATTAATAGTTCCAAGAACATTTGATTGGTGAGTGAGCGCAACAATCTTGGTGCGGCTTGTAATCACGCCTTCAATATTTGAGAGGTCCAAACGACCATCTGGGGTGACTTCAAACCATTTAAGCACCGCACCAGTTCGCTTAGCAAGTTGTTGCCAAGGGATTAAATTTGCGTGATGCTCCATTTCAGAGACGACGATTTCATCGCCGGCCTTTAGATGAAAAACATTGCCCGCTGGTGAATCACCGATTGAGTAAGCGAGCAGATTTAGTGCTTCGGTTGAATGCTTCGTAAATACAATTTCATCAGATACTCCACCTAGAAAGTCGGCGACGACAGCGCGTGCGGATTCAAGAGCCTCTGTTGCTTCCTCGGCCAATTGGTGGGCCCCACGGTGCGCGGCCGCATTGTGGTTTCGATAGAAATTGGATTCGGCTTCAATGACAACTAGTGGTTTCTGGCTAGTTGCCCCACTGTCGAGATAGACCAACCGTTTTCCGTCGCGAATAGTCCGATCAAAGATCGGAAAATCCTTACGAATAACTAGCGGATCAAAAGTCATGGCAATTTACGCGGTGACGTACTCCGCATAACCATTAGCTTCCAACTTGTCAGCAAGCTCTGGTCCGCCTTCTTCAACGATCTTGCCGTTAGCGAAGACGTGTACGAAATCTGGTTTGATGTAACGCAGAATGCGGGTGTAGTGAGTGATCAAAACAACGCCGATATTGTTGGTCTCTTTAGCGCGATTAACACCTTCTGAAACAATACGTAGCGCATCAACATCAAGACCAGAATCAGTTTCATCGAGAATCGCGATCTTTGGCTTGAGCAGTTCTAACTGCATAATTTCGTGGCGTTTCTTCTCTCCACCAGAGAAGCCTTCATTTACATTGCGTTGTGCAAAAGATGGATCCATGCTGAGCGCTTCCATCGCCGCTTTAACATCGCCTACCCAGGTACGTAACTTAGGTGCTTCTCCACGCAGCGCTGTTACTGCGGTACGTAGGAAATTTGAGACAGATACGCCAGGTACTTCAACTGGGTATTGCATCGCCAAGAAGAGCCCCGCCTTTGCGCGCTCGTCAACTGTCATCTCGAGGACATCGGCGCCGTCTAAAGTTACAGTTCCGCCGGTAATGTTGTACTTGGGATGCCCTGCAATTGAATAAGCCAGAGTTGATTTGCCTGAACCATTTGGCCCCATGATCGCGTGGGTTTCGCCAGATTTAATTGTGAGGTCGACGCCTTTAAGAATTTCAATTGGACCATTTTCGGTATCCACAGAAACTTTCAGACCACGAATTTCTAATGTACTCATCAAACTACCTCACTACGCTTCTACCGTGACGGAGTCTCCGTCAACGATTACTGGATAAACTTTTATTGGTGCTACTGCAGGTGGCGTCAGAGCCTCACCTGTACGTAAATCGAATTCAGCGCCATGTAACCAGCATTCGATTTTGAAATCAGTTATGTCACCTTCTGATAGCGAAGCTTCAGAATGTGAACAAGTATCGTCAATTGCGAATACCTGGTCGCCAACTCTTGCCACACAAATCGTGCGGCCATCCTTCTCAATTTTGACTGGTTTGCCGGCTGTTAGCGAAGCGAAAGATAGATCGCTCATTAAGCACCAGCTTTGGCAAGTTCAGAATCAATGCGATCCATCAGGCGTGTTTGAATCTTTTCATCACCAATTTCAGTGACTATCTCGTTAAAGAATCCGCGAACAACTAAGCGTCTAGCATCAGCCAAAGTAATTCCGCGAGACATCAAATAGAAGAGCTGTTCATCATCGAATCTTCCAGTTGTGCTGGCGTGACCTGCTCCAACGATTTCACCGGTTTCAATCTCTAAGTTAGGAACTGAGTCGGCGCGTGCTCCATCGGATAAAAGCAGGTTGCGGTTTAACTCGTAGGTATCGGTACCTTCAGCGGCCGCACGGATGAATACATCACCGATCCAAACAGTATGTGCTTGATCTCCGGCAAGTGCACCCTTGTAATTTACGCGTGATTTAGCATTTGGAACTTTATGATCTACGAACATCCGGTGTTCAAAGAATTGTCCAGATGTTGCAAAGTAGACGCCTAGCAATTCACATGAAGCACCAGGTGCGGCAAACTCAACGGTAGGCAGAAGGCGCACAAGTGATCCACCAATAGTCACAACAATCGATTTAAAAGTTGCATCTCGGTCAACGACAGCATGTTGGCGACCGGCGTGAATACTCTTGCTACCCCACTCTTGTAGCGAAACCAAGGTAAGGCTGGCACCTGGTGCAACAGAAATTTCTAGATCCTCAGCCAAATGGGTATCGCCTGAGTTCTCGATGATCACAGTTGCGCGAGCATGCTTTTCCATGCGAATCAGTACTCGTGAAAACTCTGCGCTATCTAGCGCACCTGGAGTGCGCTTTAAAAAGATTGGTTGCGCGACTTCGGTATTTGCCGCAATGGTTAATACAGAAACCTCCTTCGCAAAATCACGGATTCGCGCGACGATTACATCATCGCTTTCCGAGATCGGGCTTGCGTCCAAAGCCGAAAGCAGAGCGAATGAAACTCCCGCAACCGGCGCAGAACTAAGCGTTAACGAATGGCGATCTGCAACTACTGCAGTGCCATCGTGAAGACCACCTAGGCGTTTAAGTGGTGTAAAACGCCAGGCTTCTTCGCGCCCAGTTGGTGTTAAGTAATTGGTGGTGAGGGTTGTCATTAACCAACAGCACCTTCCATTTGCAACTCAATAAGACGGTTTAACTCAAGGGCATATTCCATCGGAAGCTCACGCGCGATCGGTTCAATAAATCCGCGAACGATCATCGCCATTGCTTCATCTTCAGTTAAGCCGCGTGACATTAGATAGAAGAGTTGATCATCGCTGATCTTGGAAACTGTTGCTTCATGGCCCATCGAGACATCGTCTTCACGGATATCTACGTATGGATAGGTATCAGAGCGAGAAATTGTGTCGACCAAGAGCGCATCACATTTCACTGTGCTCTTTGAATGGTGTGCACCCTCTTGTACTTGGACAAGTCCGCGGTATGAGGTACGTCCACCGCCACGAGCAACCGACTTTGAGATAACAGTCGATGAAGTGTAAGGCGCCGCGTGCACCATCTTGGCGCCGGAATCCTGGTGTTGACCAGGTCCTGCGAATGCTAGCGACAAGGTCTCACCCTTTGCATGTGGACCCATCAACATTACAGCTGGGTACTTCATGGTGACCTTTGAGCCGATGTTTCCATCTACCCATTCCATAGTTGCACCTTCAGCACATGTAGCGCGCTTGGTAACTAAGTTGTAAACATTGTTAGACCAGTTTTGAATAGTGGTGTAACGAACACGTGCACCCTTTTTAACGATGATTTCAACGACAGCTGAGTGCAGTGAATCAGATTTGTAAATTGGCGCAGTGCAACCTTCTACATAGTGAATGTAAGAATCTTCATCAGCGATAATCAGGGTACGTTCGAATTGACCCATATTTTCAGTGTTAATTCGGAAATAAGCCTGCAACGGAATATCTACGTGAACACCCTTAGGGACATAGATAAATGAACCACCTGACCAGGCAGCGGTATTTAGCGCGGCAAACTTATTGTCACCAACTGGGATAACTGAGGCAAAGTACTCTTTGAAGAGTTCTGGGTGTTGCTTTAAACCGCTATCGGTATCAAGGAAGATAACGCCCTGCTTCGCAAGGTCTTCGCGGATTGAGTGATAAACAACTTCTGATTCATATTGCGCAGCCACACCTGAAACAAGGCGTTGCTTCTCCGCTTCTGGAATACCTAAGCGATCATAGGTATTTTTGATCTCCTCTGGCAGATCATCCCAAGTAGCAGCCTGCTTCTCAGTAGAGCGCACGAAGTATTTAATGGTGTCAAAGAAAATTCCTGAGAGATCAGATCCCCATGACGGCATCGGCTTCTTCTCAAATAAAGATAGACCTTTTAAGCGCATATCCAACATCCACTGTGGCTCACTCTTCTTGGAAGAGATATCGCGTACGACTTCGTCATTGATACCGCGTCTTGAATTAGCGCCAGCATCGTTGCCGTCGGACCAGCCGTATTCGTAATTTCCGAGTCCGTCGAGTTCTGGATGTGCAGTTGTCATGACCGCGCCTTTCCGGCTGTTAGTGGTTCTTTTCTTTGGATTTTTGGATTGATACTGGGATTGATATTTGGGATATATGTGGTGCAAACACCATCACCGTGGGCGATAGTGGCTAAACGTTGAACATGTGTACCGAGCAATTTAGAGAAAGCTTCGGTCTCTGCTTCGCAAAGTTGGGGAAATTCAGAGGCGACGTGTGCGATTGGGCAATGGTGTTGACAGATCTCTTCACCGGTCGCGCGCACTTCAACACTTGCGGCATAACCCTGTTCAGTTAAGAAAGATGCTAAAGCGCTCGACTTATCTGAACTCTTCGCGATTGCAATCGCTCCCTTACGTTCAATATCATCGGCGCGAGATTTTGCAAAAGCAGTTACTAAATGATCACCAGATTGTGCTGCCATGAACTTGAGCGCTGCGACTGCGAGATCGTCGTAAGAATGTTCAAATTTTTCACGGCCATCATCAGTCATCACAAATACTTTGGAAGGTCGACCGCGCCCGCGCGTGGATGAGATACGTGGGTCGCGCGCTTCCAAGATTCCATCGGCGGTAAGTAAATCCAAGTGGCGGCGAATTCCTGCCGGAGTTAAACCTAAACGTTCGCCGAGGGCTGCTGCCGTGGACGGTCCGTTCTCCAGAATGGAGCGGGCGACGGCATCGCGGGTACGCGGATCGTCGCTTCCCTTTAGGACCGGTGCTCCATTTAATTTCACAACACTATTGTGTCGTAATTCGCTCGCGCTTTCCACTCAGAGTGAGCGTTTGAGGTCTTAGTCTTAGGCCATGAAACTGCGCCGGACCCTATATGGAGTTTTGTTGGTCTTACAGGCGGGGTTGGTGATTACGGGAGGCGCTGTACGCCTGACCGGCTCAGGGCTCGGTTGCCCAACTTGGCCAGAATGCACGCCAGGTTCTTACACACCGGTGCCCAATCAGGCAGAAGGGCAGTTGCACGCGTGGATTGAATTTGGAAATCGATTACTTACCTTTGCGTTAGTTGCCGTAGCTCTAGTTGTCCTGGCACATGTTTTATTTAAAAAACGTAAAGATTTGCGTCTATTGGCACTTGGTCAAGTTCTCGGAATTTTAGGGCAAGGAGTACTTGGTGGAATTACCGTACTCACCGATCTGCACCCACTGCCCGTCGCTGGCCATCTCCTACTTTCAATTATTTTAATCGCTGGCGCCTCATCACTTTATGAACGACGTGAATACCCGATACAACGAATCAAGGGTGCAGACCGAATCACTGCAAACCTTTCGATAACTCATATCTGGCTGACATTTATAGTTATCGTCTTAGGCTCTGTGGTAACAGGAAGTGGACCTCATGCCGGCGATGAACAAGCGCGGCGCTTTGGTTTTGATATTCGCGCTGTTGCTGTGCTCCATGCTGATGCAGTAATTGCTCTTCTTGGACTTACCCTCGCGCTTTATGTAGCAGCCCGTTCAAATCCACTACACCTTCGCCGAATACTCATATTTACCGTTATCGCTCTTGCGCAGGGCGCGATCGGTTACATCCAATACTTCACGGGAATACCTGAAATACTCGTGGCTGCGCATCTACTTGGGGCAACTCTCGTTTGGATCGCAGCGTGGCGCATTCGGTTAGCGATCACAACTTCCCCGATCCATACTCCATCATCAAAAGTGGGAGCAACTTCTTAATGAGTAATTTAGAAAATTGGTCAGAGATTGATGACCGCGCTGTTGCATATGCCCGCGCGCTTGCAATGGATTCTGTACAAAAGGCTGGGCACGGACATCCAGGTACCGCAATGTCGCTCGCTCCGGTTGCCTACAATTTATTCCAACGCCATTTAATTCACGATCCGTCTGACCCAAAATGGCTAGGGCGCGATCGTTTCGTACTATCTTGCGGTCATTCATCGCTAACGCTCTACACCCAACTCTTCTTCAGTGGTTATGGGTTGGAGATGGAAGATTTAAAAGCATTCCGTACTTGGAACTCACTAACACCTGGACATCCGGAATATGGACATACTGCAGGCGTTGAAATGACTACTGGTCCATTGGGAGCAGGCGTTGCTACTGCAGTCGGTATGGCGATGGCTGCTCGATACGAACGCGGACTTTTAGATCCAGATGCTCCTGTTAACTCATCGCTCTTTGATCACAATATCTGGGTTCTATGTTCAGATGGAGATCTGCAAGAAGGCGTCAGTAGCGAAGCTTCATCTCTCGCTGGCACGCAAGAACTCGGCAATCTAAAAGTAATCTACGACGATAATCGAATCTCGATTGAAGGCGATACTCATATTGCATTTACCGAGGATGTCTCTGCGCGCTATCGCGCATACGGTTGGAACGTTATAGATGTATCTGCTGCGGCTGATGGTCGAGTTGATTTAATTAAATTAGATGCTGCGATGGTTGCCGCGAAATCAGAGACGGTTAAACCAACTTTAATCCGTATGCAATCAATAATTGCTTGGCCTGCTCCTAAGGCGCGCAATACCGCTGAGTCTCACGGCTCAGCCCTCGGCGCAGATGAAATAGTCGAAACTAAGAAATTACTGGGGCTAAATCCAGATGAGCATTTTGCAATGCCAGCGGAAGTTCTCGCACACGTGCGTCAGGTAAAGGCTAGAGGCGCTGCCACACGTAAGAACTGGAATGAAAAATTCGCCCTTTGGCAGAGCGCAAATCCAGAGCGCGCAACGTTATTGAAACGTTTGGTTAACGGTGATCTACCTAAAGGTTGGGATACCGATCTTCCGCAGTATCCTGCAGGAAAAGATGTAGCAACTCGCAAAGCTTCCGGTGAAGTAATCGCAGCACTTGCCAAAGCACTTCCTGAATTCTGGGGCGGCTCCGCTGATTTAGCGGGAAGCAATAACACCACGATTAATAGTGCGGGATCCTTCTTGCCAGCTAGCAGCAAGATGGCGGGTGCCAATCCTTACGGGCGAATGATTCACTTCGGTATCCGCGAACACGCAATGGGTTCAATTTTAAATGGCATCGCACTTCACGGTTTATCAAAGACCTTCGGTGGAACTTTTGCAGTCTTTAGCGATTACATGCGACCAGCAGTTCGGTTGGCAGCGATTATGGATCTTCCGAGCATCTTTATTTGGAGCCACGATTCAATCGGTCTTGGTGAAGATGGACCGACCCACCAACCAGTTGAACATCTGGCGACTTTGCGTGCGATTCCAAATTTTGCAGTTATCCGGCCAGCAGATGCCAATGAAGTTCGCGAGGCTTGGAAGGCGATCTTGCTTCGCCGTAAACCTGTCGGCTTACTGCTCTCGCGTCAGAACCTCCCAGTATTTGATCGCACCTCGCACGGTTCCGAATCTCTGGTAAATAAGGGCGCATATATTCTTAAGGATTCTATGACAAACGCTGATGTTGTGATTATTGCGACCGGATCAGAAGTTTCAGTTGCAATCGCGGTGCAGGCCGCCTTAGCGGAGAAATCAATAGCCGCCCGTGTAGTAAGCGCGCCTTGCTTGGAGTGGTTCGCGCAAGAGAGCGCGGCCTACCAGGAGAGCGTCTTGCCTAAAACAGCGCGGTTAAAGGTCAGTATCGAAGCAGGAATTGCACAAGGATGGCGCGAATACATCGGAGATAGCGGTCTCGCTATTTCGTTAGAACACTTTGGTGCATCCGCCTCCGCGACCAAGTTGTTCTCTGAATTTGGTTTTGGTGCAGATGTAATCGTTGCAAAGATCGAAGCAGCGCTTAAGCAATGATCGCTTTATCTGGATCCGCTCTTAGTAATGTCGATCGCCAAGATCCGATCTACCTCGCACTCGCCTCCGCTCATCCCAGGCTGGTGAAGAAGGATCCCACCATTTGGGGGCCAGCCGCGGCGACGGAAGCAGCGGTAAGACTTAACTGGGTTGATTTAGATGAGAGCTCTCGTCCACTTCTTCCGATATTGGATGCAGTAGCTGCAAAGTTTAGAGATCGCGACAATTTAGTTTTATGTGGAATGGGCGGATCATCACTCGCCCCAGAAGTAATTGCGAAAACTTTTGGCAAGAAGATCTTCATCTTAGATTCAACTGATCCAGATTATTTAGCTCACGCCATCGCTGGCTCTCCCGATAAATTGCTCGTGATCGTTAGCTCCAAATCAGGATCAACAATTGAAACTGCATCACAACGATCCTTCTTTGAAGGACACTTGAGAGATGCGAAATTAGATCCGACTGCTCACATCATATTTGTTACTGATCCTGGCTCGCCGTTAGATCTCGATGCGAAAGCAAATGGATTTACCGTCATAAACGCTGATCCCAAGGTAGGCGGACGCTTTAGCGCTCTCACCGCTTTTGGCTTAACTCCAGCAACCCTGATGGGCGTTGATGCCTCAGTGCTCTTAGACCAAGCTGGAGATTGTCGAGCGCAGTTAATTAGTGACCCATCCCCTGCCTTAGATGTTGCTTATCTGCTCTTAACGCAGAACGAACAGTATTTAGGCTTTACAGATTTTGGTTCAAAATTTCCGGGGCTATCGGATTGGATAGAACAGTTAATCGCTGAATCAACCGGTAAGGATCAAGAGGGTCGTCTACCGATCGCAACTGAAGGTTTTAAGGAAGCAACTGGTGGTGGTGCTTTCTCCGTCGCTTTCGCACCAGGTGCAGAGTTAAGCGTTAGCGCCGAACTAGGTGAGCATTTCTTATTTTGGGAATGGGTGACTGCGCTGATGGGCGCCGCACTTGAAGTTGATCCGTTCAATCAACCAAATGTTACTGAAGCGAAAGAGGCGACATCAGCGGTTCTAAAAGAGTGGGATAACCAATTGCCACTGCTGCATCCTTCGGCAAGTGACGAAGGAGTTGAAATATTTGGTGACGGTAACACCCTGACAGCAGCGTTAAAGAATTTAATTGCAACTACAGACTCTGATGGATATATCGCAATCATGGCTTACTTAGATCGTAAAGATGATGTAGCAATTACTGCGCTGCGCAGTATTCTTTCTGAGAAATCTGGAAGACCGGTTACTTTTGGTTGGGGGCCGAGATTTCTCCACTCCACCGGGCAGTTCCATAAGGGCGGTCAACAGAACGGGACATTCTTGCAAATCACCGGCGCGAATAAGAGAAACTTTTCTATTCCCGGTCGTAACTTTGATTTTGCTACTCTTCTTATGGCCCAAGCAGTTGGTGATTTTCGGGCGCTCGGTGCAAGAAAATACCCGCTCCTTCGCCTCAATTTGCTTGAACGAAGTGCGGGTATAACTCAACTTATAAAAGTTGCAAAAGCTCTTTAGCTACTCGTCATCCCCACGAAGTTTACGTAAGGCATCTTCAAGGATCTTTGCGCCCTCAGTGTCGGTACGACGCTCTTTCACATAAGCTAAATGTGTTTTGTAAGGAATATTCACTACAGCCTTTGGTGGATTGTTGCGATCGCGACCAGCAGGTAGTCCGCACTTTGGGCAATCCCACTCAGCAGGTATTACTACAGTCTCTTCAACAGCAAAGGAGGGACGTACTTCGTGGCCATTACTGCACCAATATGAAACGGTGGCGCGTTCGATCTGATCTCCACGCTCGGCCTCGCCCATTGGGCCAGCGCCGACACGGCTTCCGCGAATTGCACTTGCCATTTATTAACCCTTCAAAACAAGACTCAGAGCGACAACGCCGCCGAACCAAATTCCACCAACAACGATAGTGATGCGATCTAGATTTCTTTCAACCACTGATGATCCACCGTAATTAGATGACATTCCACCACCAAATAAATCGGATAGTCCAGAGCCTTTACCTTTGTGGAGAAGAACAAGCAAAATCATCACGAGACTGGTGATAACTAACAAGATTGAGAGAGCAAGAGCCACGATGTATAACCCCTAATGTTTTGGTTGGAGATAGACGGTAAGGATACTAGATTCTCAGCGGGCGTTAGGCACTTTCTTCCGCGTAGAACTTGGCGATCTTAGCCAATTCTTCCGGATCTAGGCTCGCTCCTCCGATGAGCGCACCGTCGACATCAGCCTGCTTCATAATCTCGGAGATATTCGAAGATTTAACGGAGCCACCATAGAGGATGCGCATATTTGCAGCGATATCTGCAGATCCGATTGAAGCGATCTCTTCACGAATAGCAGAACAAACTTCTTGTGCATCTTCTGGAGTTGCGGTCTTGCCGGTTCCGATTGCCCAAACTGGTTCGTATGCGATCACAATCTTCTTCAACTCTGGCTTTGTAAATCCTTCTAAACCAGCCCGTATTTGACGGATTACATGCGAAACATGCGCGCCAGATTCACGGATTGCCAACTCTTCGCCAACGCAGAAAATAGGCGTTAACTCATTCGCGAGTGCCGCCTTGATCTTACGATTTACCAGGGCATCATCTTCTTTGTGAATCGCACGACGCTCGGAATGGCCAATAACAACAAAGGTACAACCGAGCTTTGCCAACATATGGCCAGAGATGTCGCCGGTAAATGCACCACTACTTTCAGGAGAAATATCTTGCGCGCCGTAGAGCAGGCGCAAACGATCA
>Ga0209769_1000643_pt1 | contig 13832 bp, 12 predicted proteins | sample LauGreSuBDMM15DN_2_FD_187569 | JGI IMG/M metagenome (GOLD analysis project Ga0209769, IMG submission 187569) | Freshwater lake microbial communities from Lake Michigan, USA - Su13.BD.MM15.DN (SPAdes) (version 3) | ecosystem: Environmental > Aquatic > Freshwater > Lake | place: Lake Michigan, USA...
GCTTGGGTCTCCCCAATGGATTGGCGTTATTACCCGGTTGAAAGACCATATTCACCCCTCATGATTTCCTGTTGATGAAAAAACATTCTAATCATCCCCATCGCGGGGTCTTTTGAAAGAAATGTCTGCTGATAGCATGCCAGCATTATATCATCAAAACCCCTCCCATCCCATGGTTTTGTTAGGGTCACAGAGGGTTTGGTGATGGTTTGCAGGCGAGGGTGATCATCTTTGGTGTGACCCTATTTCATCCATAATCATGACATCCCTCTCCACGCTGACGTTAGAGCCACCATGGTCATATCATGATGATGTCAATCTGGCCATCACATCCACCGCCATAAAAGCCCCATCACCGCTCACACAGGACATCGATTGTGCCTGTTGTCCGCAGTTTTCCTATAGTTACAGCACCGTGCCAACCAGATTGACACCTCCCAAATCCAGATTGACACGCTTGTCAATCTGCCGTAACACCTTATTTTCTGCGCCCCTCAAGGGGGTCAAACAGCTCAAGAGCAATCCAGATTGACAAAATCTGTCAATCTGGAATTTCAGCTGTCAATCTGCCAAAATCCCTTGTTTTCTGCGGCTCCTGTGAGATGTCATGCCCCAAACTGAAATCCAGATTGACAAAATCCGCTCCAGATTGACAAAACCGGTGTCAATCTGGCGTAACCCGCAGTTTTCCTAGGGTCTTCAGATTTATGGCCAGAAAGGCATTCTCAAATCCAGATTGACACGCATGTCAATCTGCCGTGTGCCCTTATTTTGTGCGGCTCCCAGAAGGTGCTTTGGCTAAAATAAATTCCAGATTGACAAGATCTCGATCCAGATTGACAAAGTTTGTCAATCTGCCGTAACCACTTATTTTGATAGGGTCTCAGGCCATTTTTTAGCTCAATTTGAAATCCAGATTGACAAAATCCATTCCAGATTGACAAAACCGTGTCAATCTGGATTTTCACCGCCCCAAACCCCTTATTTTCTGCCGTGCTGCCAAGATAGAGTTAGATTGTCCCAACATAGATTTTACAAAATATCCACCTACCCCCTGAGGTTATTATATATACCCCCTTTAGGGGGTTATATAATACACCCAGGGTGGGGGGAGGAGATGGTGATGGTGTCGTTGTTTGTGGTATGATGATTCAACTCCCACCCAACCACAGACCCTCAGATCATGTTTTCATTTTTCAGACGACTCCAACGATTTTTTGGGAGACGTCGACACAACCCTCATACCATCACCAACAGCAAATGGTTTTGGTAGGTGACAACCCCACAAGGCCCATCAGAGATCACAGGATCCATTACAGCGACCAGGTACATTGGGGCTCTACACCATCTCACACCCAAACACCCTCACCAACGCCTCTAATTTGACGCTGTGATGGCATTGGTGACAAATTCCACATTGCAGTAGCCTTTGGACATAAAACCGCTGTACGTGCAATTAAACGGCCGTAGCGGCGATATTGCCCGGAAGCCGCAGTTTTCCTAGTGGACATCGGGTATAAGTATAGGCTATGATGAGTAAGTAAATACTCGCACATCAAAAAGTAAAAGGATGGGCATCATGTCTACCATTTTAGCTCTCGATCTGGGTACCCAAACAGGCTGGTCCTTGCTGCATCAAGACAATATTACCAGTGGAACCATCACCTTCAAAAACGATCGCTACCAAGGCGGCGGTATGAGATACCTTCGCTTCTCAAAATGGCTAGACGATATCCAAAGCTTAGCAGGAGGCATCCTATCAGAAGTTTATTTTGAAGAGGTGAGACGGCATTTGGGTGTAGATGCCGCCCATGTTTATGGTGGGTTCCTTGCCACCTTAACAAGCTGGTGTGAACGTGAGGGAGTCCCCTATGAGGGTGTTGGTGTCGGCACCATCAAACATCACGCCACAGGTAAGGGCAATGCCAGCAAACAAGATGTCATCGCATCCCTGAAAGCCAAGGGCTATCATCCTCGAGATGACAATGAAGCGGACGCTCTAGCTCTTTTAGAGTGGGTACGGACTCAGCAAACCAGCTCTCGTACATCATATAACAAAACTCCTATGCCGCTTTAATCAGAACAGCTTCCTCTTTGATCGGTGTTGGTTTATCGGGACGCAATCCTTCTAACACTTCAAAGTGCCGAACGCCCCAAAGATGCCCCACGACTACCGGAATAATAATCATCCATAGACCGTAATAGCCAAACCAGTCAGTCAGATAAACCAGGCCAAGGGCGGTCATTATATACATGACTGCTCGAGATAAGGCATAAACAAAACTTGCAGTCGTAAACCTTTTAAACACGGGAAAGTGAATGACAAAAACAGAATCTGCTGGAATGCCGGCCATTGAAAAAACCAAAAGGAAAGCTTGTATCAGAAAAATTTGAAACTGACTACTCGCCGCAGCAATGAAAAAAGGAAGAAAAAGAGTAAAAACTAAAAGAACTTTTGCCCTTTCCCTTAGTATTCTTAAAGGGTGGACTTTTTGGCTTAAAAATATCCACAAACTACAACAAATTAAGGCCAAAATTGACAGACACAAATTTTGGTGAATGATATCTGCTGCCGAACACCCATAACGATCTTTTAAAATGGGATTAAAATACATGTACACTAAATAAAAGGATAAAGGCCAGCCACAATATGCCAGAAAATATGCAACATACGTTTGTTTCTCAGCAGGGATGCTATTCAAAGAATTCTTTATTTGACTGATCTTCAGATTTTGTTTTTTTCTATCTCGGTTTTCTTCAATCTTCTTTTGAAGTTGCAGTTTCATTTTAATAAATTCTGGGGTTTCACGCAGACGAATGCGAGCCATGGATCCAACAACAGCAATACAGGCCCCCATCCAAAAAGCAATGCGCCAATTAAGTCCTGAGACGGTTACCAATGATGCAATCCCTAAGGCAGCAATGCCACCGGTAACCGTTGCGAGGCTGATAAGAGAAACAGCTATATATTGGGCAGGTGGTCTAACAAATTCTGATACATAAATCTGCGCACCAATCACCTCTCCCATGGATGACATGCCTTGAATAATACGACAGCCCGTTACAAGCCAAGAGGCTGTAATGCCAATTTGTTCATATGTTGGTAAATTAGCCATAAGTGTACAGGACAGTGACATCAAAAGAGTCGTGATGATGACTGTATGTTTGCGACCTATATTATCACCCAACCACCCGAAAATAAGAGCCCCAAAGGGCCTCAATACATATGTTGAACAAAAAGCAAAGGCCGTCACAAGGGCGGCCGTATGAGGATCGGTCTTGGGGAAAAAGAGCTCGTTGAGAAGCACAGCCATATGGACATACAGCATCAAGTCAAAGTATTCGAGAAAGGTGCCAATCTGAAGCAAACCAACGGCTTCTTTTTGTTCCCGGTTTAAGCTGCCAAGAATACTCATGATTCCCCCTGGTGTCAGAATCGATGCCATTATCTATGCTTCTTATAGACGACTTTCCCTGGCGTTAAAACCCCCAAGACGACTCACGGTCTATTCATTGTCTAAATACACCCAAACCTCTGGGTTTTCCACGGGCAAGATTGCCCCCATCTGACTTTCCTTAAAGTGGGTTGGTAAAAGACGATACATAACAGGAATCATTTCTCCCGTTTCAGGATCCATGGTTTCTGCGCCGGTCGGCATGATCATACCTTCCACACACATCACACCGTTTTTGCTCCTGGCAACCTTGTAAGTGTCGTCCATGTTGAACTTTATATAGCCCTTGGTTGACAACACACTCAAACGACGACGAATTGTTCGATCACCCCCAAGGCCCGCCTTTCCTTCAAAGGATTCACAAAACTGCGTCGGCGTATAGATCTTACCCTTGCGAGCCTCGTCAAAAATCAATTGCAAGATTACATCATGACGGCGGCGCACCTCAGCATCCAGCTTCTCCCCATAATCTTGACGCACAATCCGCTCAGAGTTTATAGACATCTCCTGCCAAGTCCCCTCAATCTTATCCACCAATTTTGTTGGCACGCTCTTGCCATTGCGCAACTCAAACATCAGATTTCTCACGCTTTGTTTTTCATCCGATCGAAACAACAACATGCCTGTGGTATAAAAGCTCCGCAAACTGGCAGCCCCACTCAGCGCTTGGAACGGATCTTCTTCCACCATACTCTTGGTCACTTTCTTGGTGTGATGGGTCAAGATAACACCAGCCTTCGGATTCACCAGAAACCGGAGCTTCTCCACCCGGTCCTGTAAAAAAGCCAACATCGCCATGTTGTCATTCTCACTGCCGGATTTACCGGCATCATACACATTGCGCAACGGATCAATCACCAAGATGTCCACGTCCCTCGGATTCTCAAAACACTTAGTAATGGTGTTGTAAATGGTTGTAACACCCTCCTCATTTAAGAGCAGCCGTATCTGAGGGGTCATAAATAAGTTCTTTTTAACCAACGGCAAGAAGGCTGGATCAAACTTGAGGTTTTGCAATCGTTCCCTCAAATAGTCATACATGATCTCTGTCTGCAGATAGAAAATCTTCAAGGGTCTGGGAGGCGTCATCCCAAGGAAAGGTAATCCCGCAGCGAGATGGGCCAGCCAACTTAAAATCATATCTGTTTTGCCAACCTTAGGAGCGCCGCCAAAGACCAATAATCCCCCCGGTGTTAAAATGCGAGGACCAATCCAATCATCCGGAAAAGGATTCGTATCGTCTATCAGCTCGCCAGCAGAAAAGACCGGAACAACCCTCGGTTCAAGAGGGGGTTGAAGGGTTGGCTCATGGCCATTCACATCAAGAGTCGTTGTCTCACAATGATGAGGGGGAAAGTCATTGGGATCCGTCTCTGTGGGAAACATCACAACCGGCTGCACCTGATCTTTCAAAAACGCCTCAATGTCCAATCCTTCCGAATGAGCATCCCCAGCATCCCAAGATTCCGGTTTGTCTTCAGGAATCTTGACCATCGAAAGGGATAAAAGGTTCAAGGTCTTGAGTTTTCCAAGAAGCTTATTCGCATACGTTTGTCCCGGCTTATCATGATCCGGCCAGAGGATGACATGCTTACCCTTCAAGGGAGACCAATCGGTTTTATCCAACGGGGCATTGGCCCCATTCATGGCTGTCGTGGCACAGATGCCTCGATCAATCAAAGTCTGGGCACATTTCTCCCCTTCGACCAAAATCACCGTATCGGCATTAACCATGCCTGGCTGATTATACAAAGGTCTGGGATTCGGGGCTTTATAGGACTTGGTCTTAACATCGTATGGTCTAAACTCTTTGCCTTTGTCTGTGTCATACCGATAAACCCGAGCCACCACAGTCCCTGCCGCATCCTTATAATACCAGCGACCCGTAGGATTCCCTAAATCCTTGAAGGACGCAGGTGTCTGTGGTGTTGGCGTCTGCGATGGGATTGTCTTCGATGGGAACAGCTGATCTTCAGAGGGTTTGGGGGACGGTTGTACTGAGATTTCTGGCAGCAGATAAGCCGGTGTTCCCAACCACTCATGAACGGACCGGATAATCTCCGGGAACTGATGCCCCGTATCCAATCCTTTAACCGCTCCCCATAACGACAAGATATCACCCCCCTCACCCGTTGCAAAATCATGCCACATCCCAATTTTAGGGCCATGCAATTCAATCTTCAGACTTTCTCCGACATCCCCCTGTATATTGCCAATGACAAAGTGGGGTTGTTGAATCTTCCCATAGGGAAACAAATGCGTCAGGGTGGGTCTGAGGTAACTGTGCAAGCGTTGTTTTAACACTTCCACATCCAGCCGTTGATTATAGGCACCTGTCATCAAGCCTTGAGGCAGTGCCTCATTAAGGTCATAGCCATTTGACAAAGAAAGATCTGACATCTACAGAGCCCCCTTCCAACACGTTGTCTGCCAGTCACAAAAACGACATTCAAAATGATCAGGGTCATGAGAAATGCGCGGAAGGATTTCCTTGGCTCTTGTGGCTCGTAAAATATGAACAGCCTTATCACTGGCGGCTTGAGCCAAAGCCGCATCAAAAGGCACCCACTCATGATACAGCTCTGCTGTGTCCTTATTAATAGCCGTCAATAACCCAGGGTTTTTGCTTAAGCCAGGCACACTCTCTTCCATATAAGCCTGATACAGGGCAATCTGAACCGCATACACAGGCTTGGCGATCTTGACCCCTTTTTCCACCAGCTGTTTCCAGGATTTGGCATTCAGAGATTTACACTCCCATAAAGCCGGCAGGCGAGCCTCTAATCCTTCTGGGACTTTTCGAAGGATGCCATCCACATGACCTTGCAGCTGCCCCTCCGCCGCTGAAAACCCATAAACCTCCCCCGTCCCCGGTTGATGAGTCTCAATCTCAAACCCCGCCTTTTGAAGCCATACCCGCACCATCTTTTCTAAAGAATGGCCCATCTCAAAGATGCGCAAGGTTTTGCCGGAATAAACCTTATCCCGGGGTGTGTGAGTGTATTCATATTGAAGCGCTCTGGAACAAGAAACCCCCAACCGAGACGCTCCTAAATACGTGCGCTCAGGTTTTTGGACATGGTCTTGTTGCAAAGCCCAATCCAGAATCTGGTTCAGGATATCGCTATCCGTTGATCCGGCGGTTACGCTAGACGGAACGGTTGGGGTTAAGTCATCTGGCAAATCATTCGTGAGGCCTGATGTTAATCCAAGGGTAAAAGGCATAGAAATGGGTTCCTTTGTTGACGGTTGGAAATGAGATTTTTTAAAAAGGGTGTCTGAATCCCCCTCAAGAGCGCCTTCGAGCACCATGAGGGTCACACCCAGAGCAACCTGTTCTTGAAGAATTTTGTGGGGAAGAGATGTCATCTCGGTTCCCCTTGGCGTAAAGCCTTATCGATTTTGTTGGCATTGAATTGTTGAACCAGCAATAAAGACGCCTCATAACGGGTCAGGTTTTGATCGTCATCATGACCCCGCAAATAGTGAAGCTGACTGGGCGTTGCCGGCAAAGACAGCCAGTCTTTAGCTTTATGAGCCGTATCCTCACTTTCTTTGAGATTCATCCAGTCATTAGCAGCCGCCACACAAGCCGCCTCATCCCCCACAGCCAACAGCCTGGCGTTTTCTTTATGAATGCCCCCAATCGCATGCCATTGGTCGTTTTTAAGAATCACGCTGCCCCATGCCTCAAACCCGGAGGCCATAAACATTTCCTCCTGTTCATCCAACGCATCCCCCAGCTGAAGCCACTTGAAGTTCGATTTCTCAAACAGGTTCACTTCCCGCATAGCAAAGTCTTTGGCCTCTAACGTGGCCTCGAGGGGTTTCTCAAAAGGGGTAAATTCAAACCCACATAACGAGCACTCACACACAGATGAGGGAACCGTCCCGCTACACGCAGGACATTTCTTAAAGGGAGGATACCCCGGCTGAATACCCCCATCGGCCAGATCAACCATCTGTTCCAAAGACCCATGAGCGAGGGTCGCTGTCCCAAAATCCAAGATGATGCAATCTTTTTTGATAAATCCTGGATACTCTGCTTCATTAACGGTTCGAAGACCCCGTCCGACCATCTGAATAAAGGTGGATTGATAAGAACTGGGACGCAGCAACACCACACACGAGGTGGGAGGATGATCCCACCCTTCCGTCAAGACAGCCACGTTCACAATGACCTGGGCTTGTCCCGAGGTGTAAGCCTGTAAGACGTCTTCCCGTTCCTTATCAGACATGTCCCCATGAACCAAGACAGCCGCAATATCAGCTTTCACAAACGCCCGGCACACATGTCGGGCATGCTTGACCGTGGAACAAAACACCACCGTCTGACGATCCTTGGCCTTTTCTTTCCAATGACTGACGACAGCCTCATTAATGGGTAAGGTGTCCATGATGTGGGAAATGGCATCCATATCATATTCACCCCCAGAGGTTTTCTTGGCCTCTTGAAGGGTAGACCGAACCCCCACATCCATCACAAACGTTCGCGGCCTGACCAAATGACCAGACGCTATCAGCTCTCCAATCATGATCTGGTCACACACGTTGGAGAAAATAGGGTACAGTCCCTTTTTATCTCCTCGATTGGGTGTAGCTGTCATGCCTAACAGTTTGAGGTTGGGATTTAAAGATTGAGCATGGTTCACAATCCTCACATAACTATCCGCCCTGGCATGGTGGGCTTCATCAATCACCAACAGATCCAGCTTTGGCATGGTGGTCAGATTGTGTTCTCGAGACAACGTCTGAACCATGGCAAAGGTCGTGTCCCCTTGCCATGATTTCGATGACGCATCAAATATCCCCGTCGATAGATGAGGATTGACCCGGCAAAACTTGGTCTCGTTTTGAACGGTCAGTTCATCCCGGTGTGCCAAGACGCAGGTCTTGGCAGTAGACGCCTTACAAAGAGCCCCAATCGCCGCTGACAGCATAATGGTCTTGCCCGCCCCTGTCGGCGCCACCGCTAAGGTATTGCCATGTTCATGCAACGCCGTTAGGACCCGATTCACCAATTCTTTTTGCCGAGGTCTGAGTAACATGGTCAATCCCTCCCCTTTTACCGGCTCATCGTCTGGTAAGATGAGGTGCCGGTCCCATAGCCTGTATGCTTTTCGTACTCCTTATGGCCCTTTGTGATGGCCAGCTTGATCACGTTGTAGGATTTGTTTTTCTCCGTATCCACGTCCACATCAATCCGAGCCACAAACTCCAGACCATGAAACTGTCCATAATGCTGGATTTTGCGAAGACTGTTTGCCCTCTCCGTTTTGTCATCACTCTCAAGCCCATAAGACGATTCCAAAACACCCCGCATAAAGGATCTTCCAATCGCCGCCCACTTAGGGCTTTTGTCACTGTGTAAGCCAATCCGACCCCAAATCTTTTGGCCAGCATAAGGACCGTCTTCGCAAACGGTATAATCACACGCCAGATAAACAGAGCCGGTTTTGGGATTACGGGTAGCACACCCATCTTCCCGCCAAGGAGACGGGATATCTCGTTGATCACCCGGTTTGAGGCTCATCTTCACCCGAAGGATCGTTCCTTGGGGAATAACCTCAAAGGTTTGTCTTTGGGGGTCGGCATCATTCAAGTCCTTGGGATCCCTCTCCAAAAGATACCGGTCTTCTGAATACTCATCGTTCTGATAGTTGCCCCCTGCATATTGATTCGCCTGGTAGCCAGAGGGGCCAGAGTGTTGAGGGTGATTTTGAAAAGCCTTTGAAGCAAAGGTTGAATTAGCCATGGTTTAAGTCTCCTACAATATTGTTTTTATTAGAGTGTTGGTGAAGGTGTGGATTGGGTTGTTTACCAGGGTGTTGAGTCTCGTTTTGATGAGGAAGCCCATACCTTAAGGTTTTGTCTCGAGACAAGAGGGGCTTTTGAATCTTGTCCATCAATCGTCCCAAATGCGCCTCCTCGATGCAGTCAAGGCGTCCAGAACGGTCTTTGGCCGGATACCCATCAGGATTCAAGGTGTGACACACAAAAAAGCGATAAAAGGTATCCCCCTCAATGGCACCAGCCATGGTAATCAGTTGATCCACAATCCCGGGTAATTCCAGGGTGGTTTTGTTCCCCTCAATCTGCGGTTGAAACCGTCGGCGTTTTAAATCATCGACTTTGTCTTCCAAAATCCCCACAAACCAAATGTTCTTGTTGCGGGTGTGTTGCAGATGGGTTAACCACGCAATCATCTCCTGGCCATGTAACCCATAGGCGCCCCGGTTATCCGGTTTGCCGGTTTTCTCACTAAACGCCTGCGGTTCCCCCTTGCACCACTGAAAACACAACCGGGCCGCCACCGTGATCGAATCAATAAAGATGGTTTCATACCGGTCAAGGCTATGAGGGTTGCCAAGGACCTTACAAACCTTGTCAAAGTGGTGTTGGCTATAGTCTTGATCTTCCCTTAAAGAAGGATTCGGCCCCCCAATAAACACCGCATAGTCCCGACACTCTTCCCAGGTCTGAGGACGCAAGGTATGACCCTTCCAGCCCTCTATGGCTAAATCCCCCGCTTCCAAATCCACAAACAAGGTTTTGTTCTCAGGCAACGTCCACAACAAAGACGTCTTGCCAATACCAGCCTCCCCAAAGATACAGCCCTTAATACCCTGCTGTTCCCTGAGACGGTCATCCACCGATAAAATAGGTAAAGCCATGAGGTTATTTTCCTTTCGCTTGAAGCTGGTGAATGAAGTGTTGAACCCCTTCCAAAAGGTGATGCAAAATCTCCACCTTCAAAGCCATAAAACCCAACTGCTTTTGATCCATAGCCAGCCAGTCTCTAAGGGGAAGACAATAAAGAGCATCCAAATAATCCATGTCTTCACACCAAGGCGACATGTCATTAAAGTTCGTAAACATAAGAGTCCTTTCTTTTTCAATTCATTAATTCCTGATCCAGATCAGAGAAGATGGTCTTGGGGGAGCCCCCACAAAAAGCCATGCTCACTGCTCATGGGCCGGAGGTTTTCATAGTTTTTTTGGGGGTGCAAGCGTTGACATGAATTGTCAAAAAATAGTTTTTTTTGACAAACGATGACAAAAACCACCCTCAATTTGTCAAAGGCTTGACAAAAGAGTGGCCGGTTTTGTCAAGCTCTTGACATCAATCAAACTGCGGGTTTCAGGGTTTTTTAAGAAGAATGGAAACAAAAAAGCGGGAAGGCCTTTTGCGTCTTTGACAAAAATTGTCCGTCATTTGTCAAGGCCTTGACAAATTTTGGCATCGTTTTGACAAGCCTTGACAAAAAGTCCGGGATTTTGTCAAAGCCTGTCAGAGACTTTCTCAAATTTTTGACACAAAAAAAGGTTGATAACGTCAACCCTTCTGTAGACCGATTAAAGAGATCTGTGTGAACAGATCAGCGTGAAGATATTAGCGAAGCATTTCGCTTTTTAAGGACTTTAGGCTGGGCAATAGGTTTCTCACAACAAAGGACGCTGAAACGTCATAGGCGTTCTGTAAGTACGTGGAAACATCCCCCTGTTCAGCATAGGCTTCGTCCTTAGGGAACTGTTCCAAGATTTCCTTATACTCAAACGCTCCAAAGAGTTTGTACATACAGTAAGCCATCTTATCCCTTTTTAATCGTTCCACTTCCTTTGCCACCCGATTAATCTCGTCCATCTGGTGGCGTACCCGTCCCTGAAACAGACCCAGTACCACAGCAAACTCATCTTCATTAACATAGAGGGAATGCCCCTCGTAGGAAGAAAACCGGTTGGCCAATAATGCCTGAAAGGAATCATACGTAGCCAAAAACCTGGTAGATGAAACGTGCCGATCGCTTTCGTGTTCTTTGGCATACAAAACATTAATGGGATATTCCAACAAAAGACGCCGAAATTCGCTAATGGCGTTCATCGTCCTTTCTGTCGAAACAATGTTCCGATCCACCCTAATGGCATCATCCTTCGGGATAAAATCCGGATGCCTATTGATGTAGTCACTCTCTTTCCAATAGATGCGGCCGTCTTCTCCGTATCGGGTCCTTTCACCACAAGACCCAGAAAGATCTGCCGTCATTTTATCAAGAGAAACAAAAACCTCGCCAGGTCGTTTAAACTTCTCTTCCTTAGTATACATTATTACAAACCTTAAAAAGGCGTCATCAAACCTCGTATAAGCCATCTCACATTCCCTCTTTTTATGTTTTTACGAACCCTATACCCAAGCCAGTACGCCTCTTCCCTAATTCACTCAAGGGATTTGGATTCGTTTTTTAAAAATTGTATAAACCTGTGTCATTCTTGTCTCACTCCCGTGGTATGAAGCCTCAAAAACAACCGACAAGCCTTAGCCTGCTTATCAGGAATCGTCACAACGCCCTCGGCATAATCATCGATGGTGGAAAGACTTACCCCCAACAACTCAGCGGCCTCTTCGGTGGTAACATCCATGCTTTGAATCCAATAACGAAAATGTTCACTCGTAAAAGCACATCCAGCGCTTCGATATCCTTTGTCCATAGCCCTATACTCCCCTTCGTCTATTGAAGCCCCTGCCCTAGAACCAATCCATTTCCACCACCGGTATGGTGCCCATTCGAAGGCTCCAACACAACAACCAGATCACAATCCGTCAGGGATGTTAATTTATCCAGGTAGTTGGTTTGCACGTAGTCACAAGCAAACGGACTCTTGGGGTGAAGCTTTATACCCCTCCCCCCTTTGGTTGGAGGTGACTGGGTCATGGGCATATCAGCAAACCATGATTGGTAGGTCTGCTCCCCAAGGGCCTGAAGGATCGATCGTCTCAGCCTCTTGATGGGTTCCCCCTCACCGCTTGTCTCGATGGTCTGGGTAATAGCCTCCGTCTTCAGAGAAACAGCCTCCTCATCAACACAAAGGTTTTTGTTAACCCCAAAGTCACCCTCCAGAATCCGTTGGATGATATCAAACTTCAACACCCAGTCCAAACTCGCCCTGAAGGTGGATTTAACCTTCCCCATCAAGAAATCACTGCTGGTGACTTGCTGGCAGAACTGTTTCCACTTGGAAAGATTGGATTCAAACCGAAACTTGAAAGCCGCTACCAGGTATTGGGCCCGTTTCTTGGTGAGCTGAATGAGGTTCCCCTCCTCCCCTTGCCGTTGACCAACCGTTTGGTTCCAAATCTCAAGAAGGTCTGATGCTAGGGTGTTGGATGGTGGTGGTGTGGTAGAAGAAGTTGGAGAGTCAGATGGTTCTGGATTTGTATTTGAATTTTGGGAAATTGATAAAATAGCTTCTTGGACAACGCGGACTTGTTGGGAAGGTGTGTCTTCCACCACCGGCTTTTCCTCAGATAGAAAGGTTATTTCTGAAGTAGTCTCTGCTTCCTTATTATAGAACTGTTCATTTTGAGCAGTTGGACTGTTCATTTTGGACAGCCGCTTGTTTTCTTTGAGGGAGGGTATCAAGGCGAACAAAGCTTCATAATTTATGGTGTATGATTTTGTTTGATCTGATTTTTTCTTGGCTAACTTGGAACATAAGATAATATCTTTTTCTTCCAGTTTTTTGACCACCCGCCGAATGGTTGAAATGGAAACGATTTTTATCTGTTCTTGCCAATCTTGATACGTATTATAAACCCAACGTTTGTTTTCGTAAAAAAATCCATGGGACTTATCAGACGTCAGCCAGTAATGAAGCTGCTGTAAGAAAATGGCCTCCGTCCGGCCAACAACTCTTGCGAGGTCAGGTGAAGTCATTAAACAAACACCTGAAAAACCTAATAATCTCTTGTGTAGCTGCACAATATTTTCTCCTGGTAAAGACAAAAAGAAAACCAAATCATGCACACAAAATTTGACATAACCTTAAATAGGTTATATAGTAATAAGTATTGTTTCTATACTTCTTTTTTGTGTGCAGAAGTGGTTAAAAGTGGGGTTATGATTCTAACATGACCCCACTTATTTTTTTATTCGTAATTAATGTTACATAAGTCTTTGTTGGACTTTTCTTTGTAACCACTGCTTTTTTCATTAACATCTATCTCATGTCCCATCCTTTCTAGTTTTTCTACGATTGCCTGAGTAATCCAAGAACTTTTTGGCATACTAAATTTAGTGCGCTCAAGGTCTATTAATTTGCTAACGGCTCTTCTGACTCTTAGCGTTATAACAGATATATCTTGTTGATTTGTCATGGCTTTACTCCCCTTACTTTTTTTTGACGTTAAATTAAATTGATAAGGATATCAATATAAAATATTTCTAACGAATATGCTGTATTCTGCTTGGGTTTGATAAGGGGGATGTTCTTGTCTTTCTAGGCGGAGGTGAATATTACTGTTTTAGTTAAAAAATTTACAAAAAAGGATGTATTAATTTTTTTCAATTTCCCCTTTTTCTTTTATGTATTTGTCTATAT
>Ga0209769_1000647_pt1 | contig 13783 bp, 11 predicted proteins | sample LauGreSuBDMM15DN_2_FD_187569 | JGI IMG/M metagenome (GOLD analysis project Ga0209769, IMG submission 187569) | Freshwater lake microbial communities from Lake Michigan, USA - Su13.BD.MM15.DN (SPAdes) (version 3) | ecosystem: Environmental > Aquatic > Freshwater > Lake | place: Lake Michigan, USA...
CAGAAATTTTAAATACAAAATCAAAAATGGGGCTAGATATTAACATAGTGCATTGATTTTTGTAGAAATCTGAGAATAAGATGTTGTTGGGTCGATCAAAATAGAATCAATACCTAATGTAGAAGCTGATTCAATATTAGCAGCATTATCATCAAAAAATACTATTTCCTCTGCCTTTAAATTATTTTCCTTTAATACTTGCTGGTAAATTAATGGATTAGGCTTAACTAATCCCATCTCATATGAAAAATGTGCTTTCTTAAATAGCCCAAATAAATTTTCACCCTTAGGACCTAACTGATTATTTAAAAATATCCGAGAATGTATTACGCTTGTGTTGGACAACAAATACAGATCGAAATTAGACGTTAATTCGTGCAAAAAAGAATATACATTAGCGGGGAAATCTAATAATAATGCGGAAAAAGCTTGATCAAATGCTACATTAGAGCAATTCAAGTTCAATTTATCTCTTAATAGATCCCTGAACTCATCATCATTCTGCAAACCAGCTTCATATCCTAACCATAAACCTTCATTGATTATTTTATCCTGGATTTCAAGCGAATTAAAAGAAGTAGATAATTGACTAAATGCCTGATAAGTAAGCGATAAATCAATAGGCAATAGGACATTGCCTAAATCAAATAGAAGAGCATTTATAGATTTCATGTTACTCCTTAACTACACCCATTTTACTGAATTTGTCAATTCTTGCATCGATCCTTTCAGAGCTAGACATTGCATTCAAAACTTTGAGTTCAGATATGATTACCTTTTTTATATTTTGAGCTGCCACATCAGGTGCTAAATGAGCTCCTCCTAAAGGTTCAGAAATAATTCCGTCAATTAACCCGTTTTTAAGCATATCATCCGCTGTTAACTTCAAAGCTTCGGCGGCTTGTTCCTTATAATCCCAACTTCTCCAAAGAATAGAAGAACAGGATTCGGGTGAAATTACTGAATACCAAGTATTTTCCATCATTAAAACACGATCACCCACGGCAATCCCCAAAGCTCCACCAGAAGCACCCTCACCTATGATAATACAAATAACTGGGACTTTTAGCATAAACATATCCCGAATGTTTCTCGCAATAGCTTCCCCTTGACCCCTTTCTTCTGCCTCAATTCCTGGAAAAGCACCCGGCGTGTCAATTAAACAAACGATAGGCTTATTGAATTTTTCAGCCATCTTCATTAGTCTAAGCGCTTTCCGATATCCTTCTGGATTAGGCATACCGAAATTACGATATTGCCTTTCTTTCGTATTCCGGCCTTTTTGTTGGCCTATAAACATAACCGAAAATTCACCATCAACATTGCCAAAACCTCCAACCATAGCCTTATCATCTGCTACAGACCTATCTCCATGAATTTCGATAAACTCTGAACAAATTTTTTCTATGTAATCAAAAGTATAAGGACGTTCAGGGTGGCGGGATAATTGAACCCGTTGCCAGCGAGTTAAATTAGAAAATGTTTCTTTTTTAAGTTCCAATATTTTTTCAGTCAGAGAGACTACAGCTTCAGAAACATCTACATTGTTTTCAATAGCCAATTTCCGCATTTCAATTAACTTATCTTCTAACTCGGCAATCGGCTTTTCAAATTCTAGCAATGTCCTCATAATTCTAATTTTATATTAAGCAAAAATAAAGATTAAAGTAGATATGTTTCATTCTTAGCGGGTAAAATAACTTCTTTGAAGCCAATTTTTTGGATCTCTTGACTGAATTCCAACATACTTTCTTCTTCCCCGTGGGTTAAAAACACTTTCTTTAATTTATCAATTTGTTGATTTTTGATAAAAGACAAAAGTCCTGATTGGTCTGCATGGCCAGAAAATACATCAATCTTCCGTATTCTAGCATTTACTTTATACTCGCGATCTTTCACTTTAATCGTCTCAGAACCAGCCAGTAATTGTCGGCCTAAAGTACCTTCAGCAGAATAGCCAATCAACAATATGGTCGCATATGAATTACTAATGTTATCGGCAATATGCTTTTCTACTCGGCCCCCAGTAATCATTCCAGAAGATGAAATGATCACACAAGGCTCATGGTAATTTTGAATAGCATTCGATTCTTTTTCTGATTGAAGGTAAACTAAATTATCAAAGTCAAATAATTCATCATATTCTTTTTGAAAACTTCTAGCTTCTGAATTTAAATAAGAGAGGTATTTAGCATATATTTTGGTACTACTTCTGCCCATGGGACTATCCGTAAAAACTCGTATGGCAGGAAAATTTCGTTCTTCGATCAATCGATTTAAAGTAAACAATACAGCTTGAGTTCGGCCCACTGAAAAAGCCGGTATGACTAAACGACCAGGCTTATCGATGCATGTTTCCTTAATTATAGCTTCCATGGCATCCATGGGGCTTACTTTATCTTCATGAATCCGATTTCCGTAGGTACTTTCACAAATAAGGTAATCCACAGGAGGAAGAATTTGTGGATCAATGTGTAATGGGTAATTATTTCGACCAATATCACCACTAAATCCAAGAGTCTTAATTTCCGCTCCCTCAGTAATGGAGAAGTATAGATGAGCGGCGCCCAACAAATGTCCAGCTGGAAAGAAGGTTATTTCTAATCCAGGCTTAATCGTAAATTTTTTATTGAATTGTAAAGTGACAAAATTCTCAAGGGAATTTTCTACATCTTTTTGCAAGTACATATCCCCTTTACGTAGGAGTCGATCCATTTGCTTATGCTTCTTATTGCTTTCTCCCTGCGCTGCTTTCAACCTTCGTAAATGTAAATTAGCTGAATCAAAAAGCAATAATTCCGTTAAATCTGCAGTTGGCGGAGTACATAAAACCTGTCCTTCATACCCTTCTCGAAAAAGCATCGGAATATTACCGGAGTGATCTATATGAGCATGAGTTAAAACAACCAGGTTAATTAATGATGCATCAAAAGGAAAAAAGGATTTATTTACTATGGGTGTTTCAAAATCAATTTCGCGTTCCATGTCGGTACCGCAGTCAATTAATATTTTATATCCATCTTCAAGCTCAAGCAAGTACATAGAACCTGTCACTTGCTTAGCCGCACCCAAAAATTGTAACTTCATAAATTGAAAGAAATAGGGGCCCTAAGGCCCCCGATTGTATCACAAAAATACACAAATTTCTCTAATAACGAATTATTTAACCTCTTTGGCAAATTTGCTTTGCATAAGGTCTAATTCAGCTTTAGTCATATTTTTATCTGCAATTAGAGTTCTATAACGAAAAGTAACGGATTCACCTTTTTTCAAGGTTAAATTTCGAACGTCCTTTCCATTACTGAATACTTTGGCACCCAATGGATTGACTGCAAATAAACCATAACCTCGAGCATGCCAATACGAAGGATAGCTCACATTAGAAGGATGATCAAAAATTGCCACATTAATTGGGTGATTATCCATCACACCTGTTAAATTCATCCAAGTAGCACGAGTGCTCCAAACAGCCTCTCCTTTAATTCCTTCACTAGAGATATAATCTCCCGACACGCCAGTATTATCTAAAACAGGAACTTTCGTTTCAACTCCACTTGCATCTGTAAATACATCTGGCTTATTGGTTGGAATTTCTAATTGGCGTGCCAAACGAATCGCAAACATGCCATCTTTCACATCTTTAAACACAACTAAATCACTAATAGCTGTTAATGTAGTAATACGGTCAACCGTTCTTGTATCTGCTGTTCCAGAAAATACATACGTAGTTTTTTCGCTCAATACTTTTTGGCCTTTTCCGTCATCATCAACCCAAGTGGCCGTTGCCACCAACTCGCCACTACTTTTATTCGACTTTGATGATACTATAGCATCATGAAAAATAGTACCCATTTTGCGAGACTGCATGGATTTTATGATTGCTGTAGAATTATTCCAATAGTCAAAACCATTAACATCTTCATAATTTAACCACATTCCTACGTGGTGTGGATGATCTGTTCGCTCCCCTGCCCTAGGTGAAATAGGATAACCTCTTGTAATGGTAGTTCCTTTAGCAGACAAGATGGGAAACAAAACAGCTTTTTTAAGCACTGATTCCCCCGGATAGAAATAAGAAGTAAAATATTTACCTCCTATGATTACATCAATTTTTTTCTCAGCATCATTCTTTTTAAAGGAAACCGATTGATTTTGAGCAGCAGCTCCAAAAGACAATAAAGTAATAAATAGAATTATTTTTTTCATAAGAATATAGGTTTAATAAAAATTCCGAAGGTAAATACCTTCGGAATTTTACAAAAATAACAAATTAAATAGAATTAATAACCTGGATTTTGAGGAAAACTAGCGGCATTGCCAGTTACTCTGTCAATCTGCAATTGAGGAATTGGTCTCAAGACATGATGAGACTTAATAAAGGCAGCTCCTTGTGGATTGAATTTTTTCACACGCTCAATAAGATTACCCCAACGAGCCAAATCTAACCAACGAGATTGCTCACCCAATAATTCACGCTCACGCTCATCCATGACAAAATCAATCGTTAAATCGCCTTCCTTAATCAACATATTGGCTTCTTTTCCTGGCCAAGCAGCACGCTTGCGAATAACATTATATGTGGCAACCGCATCAGCTTTCAAATTTGAAAAATATTGAGCTTCAGCCAACATCAAATAAGTATCGGCTAAACGAAATGCGATAAAATCACGTCCCCCTTCGAATTGAGTACGATCAATACGTCCACCATCGATATGCTTAGACAGAGCAAGATAAATTCGTTCATCATATCGAGAAGGAACCAAAACCTGATACTTTTTCTTAGCTCTTTCTTCCACGGACATTTCAAAACCTGGTAAATAAATAGCCGTATCACCCGTAGCAAACGTGACTGTTTTTTTCGTTACATCAAAACTTGTATTATACGTTCCAGGCTTATTTGAATAATATGTGTCTTTAAAAGACTTTTTATACCGGCTATCGTTTTCACGATTATTGAAAACCATGTCAATGGTATAATTAGTTGGCTTATACCGTTTAAATGGACGACCATTTTCCGTATCACGTTGCATGCCTGGCAAAACATCATATTCCATTAAGAAGAATACGTGTGCATTATTACCACCGGCATTCGTTAAAGGATCTCTTGTGTACTGAATAGACCAAATAACCTCGTTATTCATTTCATTACCTTGCTTATGTATATCGCCAAAATTAGGCAATAATGTAATTCCATAATTAGCAATAACACTTTTTAAGTTAGCAATTGCCTTGGCGTAATCATCCCCTGCTTTTGCTGAGGAGGTGGCCTTAGTTAAATAAACCTTACCTAATAAATGTTCAGCAGCTGGACGAGTTACCCGACCATAATCAGCTGATTTCGCTTTTGCCTCAAGATCTGGTATGGCTTCACTTAAATCTTTAATGATTTGCGCATATTGAGCAGCCACGGTTGATCTTTTAACATCCTTAGTAGGAGCGACAGTTTCAGTCAAACGTAAATCAACACCACCAAATAATTGAGTTAAAATAAAATAATGGTGCGCACGAATAAATTTAGCCTCTGCAACACGTTGTTTTTTAATAGCATCAGATAAACCCGTAACTTTTGCAGATCTTTCTAATATAGCGTTACATGTATTGATACCTAAATAAAAATCATTCCATAATTCAGAAATACTACCATTACGTGTATCAAAATCAGTTGTGTAGGTATTCATAAACTTCCAACTACCATCCGCTCCGTTTGTAAAAGAATCGGTTCCAAAAATGGAAAGATTAAATCCACGCTCAGTACCATACCATGAGCGATTCGTAGAATATGCTGCATTAACTGCATCATTTAATCCCTTAGGAGTATTTATATAATCATTTCCAATGTTTGAAACTACATTTTCAGTCAACAAGTCATTACATGATTGAGTGCCAATGATTAATATAAGAACAGCCCCTAAATTTGCGATGAAAGAGAATATCTTTCTTTTAAATACATTTTTCATATTTTTAAAAATATTTAATTAAAATTTAAGATTTACACCAAAAGTGGTAATCGATGTGGCAGGAGAAATATTTGTATTCACCTCTCCACCGCCAACTCCTTGCTCACCGTCAACAAATGTTTCAGGATCAATACCTTTGTATTTTTGACGATATTCAGACAAAATTAATGGCTGCTGAATAGAAGCAAATACTCGGATGCTTTCCATTTTCAATTTCTTCGCCACCTTATCAGGAAGGTTATACCCAATATTGATATTCCTTATTTTGAAAAAAGTTCCATCAAAATAGGTTAATGATGATCCATTTTTCGGGAATTCCTGAGTTACAACCGGTTGAGGAAATTCATTTGTTGGGTTATTAGGTGTCCAAAAATTCAAAGATAAATTATTGTAACGACCTGCTAATTGGTTTACGTTATCATGAAAACGAGAACGGATCAACTGACCTACCCGGGTAAAAATAAAGATTGACAAATCAAAACCTTTGTAGCTAAAACGATTGGTTAAACCAGCTGCAAAACTAGGTACAGCAGATCCTAGAATCTGACGATCATCTGCGTTGATTTTACCATCATTATTAAAATCCTGTACTTTAATTTGACCTACACGATCTCCAAAAGCTAAAGCCTGGTCACGCTCAGTAGTTTGCCAAATACCTATTTTCTTGTAATCAAAGAAAACAGATAAAGGTTGGCCTATAAATCGCCCCGCTCCAATATCATCCACCTTTCCATTCGCTAAAGAAACAATTTCTTCTTTGTTTTTTGTAAATATCAAATCAGATGTCCACTGGAAATCACCACGATCCACATTAACCGTATTTAAGGTTAACTCAATACCTGAATTTTGAGTCTCACCAATATTGGTTGTAAAACCACCAAAACCAATAGAAGTTGGCAATGGTTGAGGAGCTAATAAATCCGTCGTATTGGTTACATAATATTCAGCTGTACCAGAAATACGACCTCTTAAAAAGCTAAAATCTAAACCTATATTTTTGGTAGTCGAAGTTTCCCAACGCAAATCCGGGTTACCAATGGTATTGGGTCTGTAACCGTATGCAGCTGTATTATCCCATGCATAAGCAGTTCTTCCTAAAAGTGATTGCGTTTGATATGGGTTGATAGCTTGGTTACCGATGGCACCCCAACTAGCTCTCAATTTTAATTGATCGATCGCAGCTACATCCTTGATAAAAGGTTCTTCTGAAATATTCCAACCAAAAGCTACCGATGGGAAAATACCAAATTTAGTGTTTGCACCAAATCGAGAAGAACCGTCCATACGAACTGTGGCTGTCAATAAATACTTCTCCTTATAGTCATAATTGACACGTCCCATGTAAGACAAAAGCGTCCATTCAGTCAAGTTGGTATTAGCACCGGTGATTTGACTAGCATCCCCTAAACGGTTATAGGATTGTGTTTCAGCCGGTATGCCATTCACAGATATATTGGTTGTTTCAAATTTATCTTGTTGAATAGACTGTAAACCCGTAACATTTAAATTGTGTACATCATTAAACTTCCTTGAATAATTCAAGATATTTTCTAATGTATAATTAAAAGAGAAAGACTCATTAACCCCTCCAACCGCATTGCCACCTCGGCCATTATTTGTAAATGCTCCTACAAATCTACCAGCGCGTCCAATCGTAAAATCAGGGCCAAAATTAACCTTATAAGTAAGTCCTTTCGCTAAATTAACTTCGGCATATAGACTATTAAAAATACGATAACGTCTGTTTTCATCTATGTTAGCTCCTGGAACAATTTCGGAGAATGGATTCGTTCTCAATCCATCATTGGTCGGCAAGAAAACTAAATTACCATTGGCATCATAAGGCTCTCCCAAAGGATTTTCTTGCATTGCACCACCTAAAATATTTAAATTCTCACCATTTCTTAATGAATTAACGACTAAAGTAGATAAACCTATTTTGACGTTTTTATTAATTCTATGGTCTAAATTTACTCTAAAGGTATAACGACTAAAATCCTGCATTTTGACTACTCCAATATCATTAAAGAAGTTACCAGAAATATTAAATTGAGTATTTTCGGTTCCACCTGAAACACCTACTTGATGACTTTGAATAGCTCCAGCACGCAACATGCCATTTACATAATCAGTCGATCTGCCTGAAGCAATACTAGCCAACTCACGTGGCTCAAAAATCTTAGCATCATCGATAGCATTCGCAGCACCTAATGAATATTGACCAACTGACCGTCTTGATTCACGTTTGTATTCAGCATATTCCGCTCCATTCATTACTCCGATGGTGCCTAATTGTTGGTTTAATCCATAATAAGAATCCACGGAAACAATCGTTTTACCAGCTTTACCTCGTTTTGTTGAAATCAAAACAACTCCATTGGCTCCCCTTGAACCATAAATAGCTGTAGAAGAAGCATCTTTTAAAACCTCCATAGAGGTAATGTCCGATGGATTTATATCATCAATTCCTCCCGCTAATGGAATTCCATCCACTACATATAATGGATCATTTGTTGCATTAAATGAACGTCTACCTCTAATTCGAATCTGAGGGCCAGATCCGGGCTTTGATCCTGGCTGAACCACGTCAACCCCCGCCGCACGACCTTGTAAGGCTTGGCGAGCATTCGTAACAGGTAATTCACTAATTTCCTTTGACGAAACCGAAGATATAGCTCCCGTCATTTGACTCTTTTTCTGAGTTCCATAACCAACTACCACAACCTCAGATAAACTAGTGTTATCCGCAACTAATTTAACATCGATTTGAGACTTGTTACCCACAGAAATTTCTTGAGTGAGGTAACCCACTGAACTAAATTGTAAAATAGCTGATGAGGCTGAAGAAATTTTAAAATTTCCATTGACATCAGTTGATGTGCCTATCGTTGTTCCCTTAACTAATACAGAAACACCTGGAACACCTGAACCATCATCAGAAGCCGTTACGCGCCCTGAGACCGATCGATCTTGAGCAAACGCTTGTACCCCTAAAAACATGAAAATCATGCTTAAAAGTACTTTTGAAAGTAATTTTTTTCTCATAAAATGATTTTGTTTAGTGAATAATTTGCAAAGTTTGGTTAATCTTAATCCACAATGCTTTGCTTTCATCATGGCTTAATAAGTTCTCTAATTGTTTCAATTCGCTAGTAGAACCTTTTCCTAACGATATTGTTTTAATTGGATTAAATATAATTCTCTTTAGAATACTTCGATAAACTCCAAAATTACTTAATTTTCTAAAGGACATAAAACTGTAAACGTTTAATATACCCTTTAAAGTAGTTTAGGTGAATTTCCTACTCAAAAAATAGAAGAATTTATATTATGCTAAACGATTTTCAGTCAAACCCGCTCTCATCACACGCAAAGCACCAAAAATCAAGTTGTAAACAGACTGCGCATTAATGTTCATTTGCTCACTAATTTGATCTGTATCAAAATTTTTGTAAAACTTTAATTGGATAGCTTGTCGTTGCCGTTTGCTCAATAGATGTAAGGAATTTGCTACTTTAATATTCATTTCCGACTGAACTTCATTGAGTATTAAAACAGATTCTTGAGAGGGTAAATCTTCGACATAATCCCTCGTATAATTAACATGATTATTGACTGACATCAAATTAGCATCGATGTGACGAATCAATTTACGCTTGATCGACGCCATCAAATAAAATTTAACACTAGTCGTGGGCCCTAAATTTGAATGATTTTTCCATAATTCGACAAATAAATCATGAAGACAATCCTTGATTAAATCCTTATCTTGAGTTATGCCCACTGAATAAGAATATAATGGATGAATAAAATGTTGATATAATGTTGAAAATGCTTCGTGACTCCCCCCTCGAAACTCATCCCATAATTCAATCTCATTGATACTATTTTTCATATTTATTTTTAAATTGTACTAATCAAATATTAAATATATTTGATATCATTTATGCTTCTTAATATACATCACAGATTTATTATATATCAAAGAAATTCTATAATTTTTTACCGTAAACGTTACCGTAAACGTTTACATTTTTTTATTCGCAATATTCCAACCATATTTAAGGCATAAAATTGTCAAATAGTAGTTTGGAACCGCAAAGTATTTATTGTACTAAATTGATATAATAGAAAATTAATCCTTTATGAAAAAATTAAATACGTTAGATGCGACCATGTTGGTGATGGGGTCGATGATAGGTTCTGGTATATTTTTAGTGAGCGCGGAAGTTGGCCGCCAACTCACCTCCCCCATTGCCTGGATTATGACTTGGGTTCTGACCAGTTTTGTGACCATTACAGGTGCGTATGCCTACGGAAAATTGTCAACCGTATTTCCAAAAACAGGAGGTCAATACATCTACCTAAAAGAATCATACAATCCAATGATCGGTTTCCTATTCGGATGGACCACTTTTTTAGTCATTCAAACAGGGACCATTGCGGCTGTGGCAGTCGCCTTTGCTAAATACACCGGAATCTTATTGCCTGATTTAATTAATGACGTTCCATTAGTGGGGAATTATATTACAAGCCAACAAATTTTAGCGGCCATCTTAATTGCCACCTTAACCTTTGTGAATCTCAGAGGAATATCTTTTGCTTCCTTAGTACAAAATGTTTTTACCATCACTAAAATTGGCGCCATCATTATCCTAATTATCATCGGAGTTTATGTTGGTATTTCAAATGGCTGGGTGCATTTCGATCATTTTTTCAAAGAGACTCAAACCTATAACGCGTCTACCTCCTCATTTGAAAATATCAGTATTTGGCAATTTGGCAGCTTATTTGGCGTAGCCATGATCGGACCCTTATTCTCCTCCTCAGCATGGAACAATGTTACTTTTGCGAGTGCAGATTTTGAAGACCCTAAAAAAACAATTGCCAAAGGTTTAGTCTATGGCGCTGCACTAGTTTGTTTATTGTATATATTAACCAACATAGCCTATTTAGGGATTTTACCATTAGCTGGTGATCCAAATGGGGCAAGCCCTTATTTGAGAGGTATTATGTTTGCAAGCCAGGACCGACTAGGATCCGCAGCATTACAAGCTGTTTTAGGTACCATCGGCGCGACTGTCATGGCTATACTCATTATGATTTCTACCTTTGGATGCAATAATGGAATTATTTTAGCGGGTGGTCGCCTATTTCAAGCGATGGCAAACGATCGTTTGTTTTTCCAAAAGGCAGCTGAAACTAATAAAAATGGGGTACCTGCTAATTCGCTTTTCATTCAAGGAATTTGGGCGATCGCATTATGCTTTTCAGGATCTTATGGAACGCTATTAGATTTTACAGTATTTGCGATCTTAATCTTTTACTTCTTAACCGTTGCCTCCGTATTTAAAACCAAAATTATGGGTACACAACTTCCAATGACTCAAAAAATCATTTTCTCTATTTATTTAATCTGCTTATTATTTTTGGCCGGAAATTTACTTTGGGTAAAAACAATATCATCCACCATAGGCTTAATTATCGTCCTAGTAGGGATACCCTTTTATTACGTCATGAAGAAAAATCAAAGAATATGATTGGTCTTTAACCATTCAGCTAAACGATCGAACCACAATTCTTTTGTGGTTTTATTGTTTAAACCAAATCCATGACCACCTTTTGCATACACATGTAAATCAGCTGCTACATTATTTTCAGTAAGCTTTTCGACATAGTACAATGAATTTTTAATGGGCACCGCTTTGTCATCCGCAGCATGTACCATGAAAGCTTTAGGGGTGTAATCAGTAATCTGCTCTTCATTGGAGAACAAATGAATCAATTCCTCTGAAGGCTTTTTACCAAGCAAATTAAGGGATGAACCCGAATGACCAAATGGCCTAAAACTTATCACAGGGTATAATAATATTTGAAAATCAGGTCTAAGGTTAATTCCATCATCCACACCTGTATAATCTTTTTCAAAATGAGTGGCCGCTGTAGCAGCTAAATGTCCTCCGGCAGAAAAGCCCATGATACCTATTTTGCCTACATCCACCCCCCATTTATTGGCATATTTTCTAACCAACCTGATGGCTTGTTGGGCATCTTGCAAAGGAGCTATTTTTCTATCTACTTGACGAGTAGAATCAGGTATGCGGTAATACAAAACAAGCGCATGAATCCCCAATTCGTTAAATTTCTTGGCGATGTCGGTCCCTTCATGCGTAGAAGCTAAAATTTTATACCCACCACCCGGACAAACAACAACACAAGGTTTTTGCGTTTTACCTCCTTTGGCTTCAAAAAACTCATAAGTAGGAATACTCACATTTGATTTACGTTCAATCCCCCCCGTAACTTCGCTCTTTTGAAGATTGGGTCCATCTATATAATTCGGAATCGTTCCAGGATAAAGAGCCTGAACTCCTTGCGCATTTAATTGATTCATAGCAATAGTAGAAAAGGAAAAACAAAGAAAATAGATGACACGGTTCATATTATTCAGGTTTAGATTTATCAGTCGTGATTAAAACAACTGCCAATAGTATAAAAAAACTAGCTAAAATTAAAATTTTAGTCAATTCTTCCTGTAAAATTAAATGGCCCAGAATTAACGCAATCAATGGATTTACATAGGTGTAAGTAGCTACCAAAGTGGCATCTAATTCCTTTGAAAGATATCCAAATAGGGAATATCCGAGCATAGAACCAATTAATCCCAAATATAAAAACACGTAAAAAGCTTTAATGGGAATGTCGGCTAAAACAATGTGTTGATAATCTCCTTTCAACGTGCTAATGAGAAAAACAATAATCCCACCCGTGAGCATTTGAATAGAACATACTTGCGTAAAATGATATGAATTAGCCTGAGTAAACTGAATTCGAAATACGCCTATATTCCAACCAATCACTGCAACCGACAAGTAAAAAATACCTTTAAAGAACTCCAACTCCATCCCTGGAATAGCTAATTTTTTTTGACTAACCATGATTCCAATCCCGATTAGACCCAATAAAGTTCCCAATAATTTTCGTTGGGTCGGTTTTCTGCCACTCATCCAAAAGAAAAAAACTAACAGTAAAGGCCCCAATGCCATAAATACAGACGAAAACCCTGAAGGAATAATGGAACCAGCCATCGCCATAAAACCATTCCCTAAACAGATTAATAAAACACCAGCTTGCAAATGAATGGATAAATGCTTCCATGGCATGCTAACCCAATGTCGTCCTATTAGAGACCACATAAGTAACAAAGATCCCGCAAATAGATTTCTAGAAAAAGTAATGACTAATGGAGGGAAATAGGATAATAAGATACGAACGCTTAAAAAGGTAGATCCCCAGATTAAATACAATAAACCTAATGAAATTAAAGCAGCCGCTGGTATTTTTATTTTTGGGCTCATATTAAGACAGTAAATCAGGACGTCGCTTTTGAGTTCTTAAAACAGATTGCTCATGTCGCCAGGTATCAATGTTTCGATCATGCCCAGAAAGTAACACCTCTGGAACGGTTTGTCCATTAAATTCTGAAGGCCGCGTATAAACCGGCGGGGCTAATAATCCATCTTGAAATGAATCCGTCAAAGCAGAACTTTCATCCCCTAATGCACCAGGTAACAATCGTATAATAGCATCTGCGGTAACAGCAGCTGCTAATTCTCCACCTGAAAGTACATAATCTCCAATGGATATTTCCCGAGTGACATATTTGTCTCGAACTCGCTCATCGATTCCTTTATAATGACCACAAATAAAAATCATATTTGCGTTAAGGCTCAACTGATTTGCTAGTCCTTGTTTTAGTAATTGACCATCAGGCGTAAAAAAAATAACTTCATCATAGGTTCGTTCGGCTAATAATTGGTCTAAAC
>Ga0209769_1000651_pt1 | contig 13725 bp, 15 predicted proteins | sample LauGreSuBDMM15DN_2_FD_187569 | JGI IMG/M metagenome (GOLD analysis project Ga0209769, IMG submission 187569) | Freshwater lake microbial communities from Lake Michigan, USA - Su13.BD.MM15.DN (SPAdes) (version 3) | ecosystem: Environmental > Aquatic > Freshwater > Lake | place: Lake Michigan, USA...
ATCCGTAGGGGCGCTGCCCCCGTTGCTGCATCCATTCTGGCTTTGGATGAAAGCCGACGCGCGATCCTGACAGAAATGCAGAATGCGCAGGCCCGCAGAAACGAAGCGTCTAAAGCCATTGGCGTAGCCATGGGCAAAGGCGACACCGCTACTGCCGAGGCGTTGAAGGCAGAAGTCGCGCGGTTGAAAGATACATTGCCTTCGTTGGAAGAGCACGAACGCGCGGCTGGTGCGGAGCTTGACTCATTGCTTGCTGGGCTTCCGAATTTGCCCGCTGCAGACACGCCCGATGGCGCCGATGAAACAGACAATGTCGAAATCGCACGCTGGGGTTCGCCGCGGAACTTTGACTTTGAACCACGCGACCATGCCGATGTCGGCCCTGTACTTGGCCTCGATTTTGAAACCGGCGTCGCTATTTCTGGCGCGCGTTTCACATTCATGCGGGGACAGATGGCCCGTCTCAACCGAGCGCTTGGTCAATTCATGCTCGATTACCAGACCGCACAGCGCGGCTACACAGAGTGCGCAACGCCCTATTTGGTGCGTCAGGAATCGCTATTTGGAACAGGGCAGCTGCCAAAATTTGCGGAAGACAATTTCCAGACTACCGATGGCCGCTGGCTCATTCCGACCGCCGAAGTATCGCTGACCAATAGCGTACGTGAACAGATTTTGGAGGAGAGCGCACTGCCGATCCGGTTGACCGCACTGACACCCTGTTTCCGGTCCGAGGCAGGCGCGGCGGGACGCGATACCAAAGGCCTTATCCGCCAGCATCAGTTTGAGAAAGTCGAGCTGGTCTCCATCGTCCGCCCGGAGGATAGCGCCGCTGAACATGAACGCATGGTGGAAAGCGCTGAAGGTATATTGCAAGCGCTTCAGCTACCCTATCGTAAAATGCTCCTGTGCACTGGTGACATGGGCGCCAGCGCGCGTCGGACCTACGATCTTGAGGTCTGGCTGCCCGGCCAAGGTTTGTATCGCGAGATATCAAGCTGTTCGAACTGCGGAGACTGGCAGGCGCGGCGCATGAATACGCGCTATCGGGCTGCTGAGACCAAAAGCAATGTGTTCGTCCATACGCTGAACGGCTCGGGACTGGCCGTAGGCCGCACGCTAGTCGCAGTCCTTGAAAATTATCAGCAGGCGGATGGCAGTGTCATCATTCCGGATGCTTTGCTGCCTTACATGGGCGGTCTCACAAAATTGGAGGCAACAGCCTAATGCGTATATTGCTAACCAATGATGACGGGGTGAATGCGCCGGGTCTTAAGGTGTTAGAGGCGATTGCCCGCACAATTAGTGATGATGTCTGGATTGTTGCGCCCGCCGAGGAAAATTCGGGTGCCGGCCATTCCCTCACCCTGACCAAGCCTGTGCGTATTCGCCAGCATGGGGATAAACATTATTCGGTCACGGGCACTCCCACGGATTCCGTGATGTTGGGCATTGGGGTCATCATGAAGGATATGAAGCCTGATCTGATTTTATCCGGCGTCAACCGGGGCGCCAATTTGGGGGATGACATCACCTATTCGGGAACGGTGTCTGCCGCGATGGAAGGGGCATTGGCAGGTATCCGGTCCATCGCGCTGAGCCAGGTGTATGGTAAAGAAGGCATGGCGGATGCTGTACCCTTTTCCGCGGCGGAGGCATGGGGCGAACGCGTGCTCCGGCCGCTGCTTGATATGCCATACACGCCGCGCACATTGACCAACATCAACTTCCCCCCGCTACTGCCGCAAGATGTAAAGGGTATCAAAGTCGCGCGCCAGGGTTTCCATGATTACAGTCGAGGGTCGATTGTTAAGGGTACTGATCCACGCGGCTATGATTATTATTGGTTTGGACTGCACGGCATGTTGCACACGCCGGGTCATAACACGGACCTCGAAGTACTGGAGGATGGCTATATAGCCGTTACGCCATTGCAACTTGATTTGACGCACCATGAATCTTTAGCCACATTGAATCAAATATATAGCGGCTAGGGGAGCGATCATGCGGTTACGGTTGATGGTGATAAGTTCAACCTTTGTATTAGCCGCTTGTGTTCCCCGCGCTGGCACTGATTATCGCGTGACCTCAGAGGTAGCGCCGGCCGCAGAGAGCAATTCGCAAATTGTTGCAGAACAGGATTTGGTTATTGAGCCTCCCAGTTGGGGCGCCGCAAATGTCGTGCGCAAAGCGCGGCTGCCATTATCGTTCTGTCCATTCAAATTCGGCGACGTGCATCGCGTTTGCCGTCGACCACCCTGTCTGAAATTCTGTGATTTGGCTACGCAGTGTATCTAACTGCGCGGGAAGCTGAGGCGGCAAAGGAACATGTGACGTTGCACACGCTGCCGCCGCGATCGCAATGAATGTTGCGTTGTCCGACGGAGGCCCCCATTGCTCAGCTTCAAAACATTCGACCAGACGTTCGGCCTGAAGCAGTTCAACTATATGTTGTTCGGGTTTCCCGGCGCGTGCAGCGCTCGCATGCCCCGCATTTTTTGCTATCGTCTGTATTTCTTCAAAGCCACATCTTTTGGCAATCATACCCCAAAAGGCATAATCCAAACCTAAGCCCTTCTCTACAAAGTAATGGATCGCATCATGTGAGGTAGGCCCCTTTTTCGGAAACACGGTTGCATTGGTTGAACCATTATCTCTGATGATGGACACGTTATCGTTCTGAAGATCTTTGGTGATTCTTATGATCATTGTTGTGCTTTATCGTGCGGCGTGGCGTTGTTCAATGCAGGCAATCCACACTGCCCGTGACAAGCCCGCCGAAACCCGCTATTCGGCCCGGCGTCATGGCAACAGTAATAAAAGCAGCGCCCAAGGTGGGCATGGTATCGCTTGGCTGCCCCAAGGCGCTGGTCGATAGCGAACGGATTCTCACGAAGCTGCGTGCTGACGGCTATGGCCTATCGCCAGATTATGCCGGCGCCGACGTTGTCCTAGTCAACACCTGTGGTTTTCTCGATTCTGCAAAGGAAGAGAGCCTGGAAGCAATTGGTGAGGCTATCGCTGAAAATGGCCGCGTTATAGTCACCGGTTGTATGGGAAATGAAGCTGATGTTATCCGCGCGCGCTTTCCTGATGTGCTGGCAATTACTGGCGCGCATCAATATGAAGCCGTTGTATCCGCCGTCCATGAAGCGGCGCCACCGACGCGCGGTGCGTTTGTAGATTTGGTTCCAGAAGGCGGATTAAAGCTCACGCCGCGGCATTACAGCTATCTCAAAATTTCCGAAGGCTGCAACCACAGCTGCGCCTTTTGTATCATTCCGTCGCTACGGGGAAAGCTTGCGAGCCGCCGGATAGATGCCGTATTGCGTGAAGCGGAAAAGCTTGTGTCTGCGGGCACCAAAGAGCTTCTGGTCATCTCACAAGACACCTCTGCTTATGGCGTCGACACGCGGCATGAACCGCGCGAGTGGAAGGGTCGCGAGGTACGTGCGCATATGACCGACTTGGCGCGCGAGCTCGGTAGTTTGCGAACCAGCGACGGTATAGCACCCTGGGTTCGACTGCATTATGTTTACCCTTATCCACATGTAGATAATGTCATTCCGCTGATGGCAGAGGGGTATTTGACGCCCTATCTGGACATTCCGTTCCAGCATGCTGCGCCCAATGTCCTGAAGGCGATGAAACGTCCCGCAAACGACGCCAAGGTGCTTGAGCGGATCCGCAACTGGCGCAGCATCGCGCCCAATATCGCGATCCGTTCAAGTTTTGTGGTCGGCTTTCCCGGCGAAACCGAAGCTGACTTTGAATATCTGCTCGATTGGCTTGATGAAGCGCAGCTTGATCGGGTGGGGGCGTTTCGCTTCGAACCTGTAGATGGGGCGCAGGCCAACAATTTGCCCAATCCAGTGCCGGAACAGGTCAAAGAAGAGCGGTTTCAACGCATCATGGCGAAAACCGCAGCGATCAGCGCGGCTAAGCTTGCCGCTAAGGTCGGACGCAGCATGCCTGTCATCATTGATGAAATTGGCGATCCTGACGAAGACAACAGCATTGGCGCCACCGGACGGTCGCAGGCTGATGCGCCCGAAATTGATGGCCATGTCTATCTGCGCGACGTCGCACCTTCATTGAAGGCCGGTGATATCGTCATGGTCAACATTGAAGATGCGGACCAACACGACCTTTTCGGGGTGGTTTCCTAATTATCTGCTTTTAGGCGGCAAGGGGAAAAAGCCCGATGTTCGCGCAACATAATCGGCATATTCGGGCCGTGTTTTCTTCATGCCTTTTTCCAGCAATGGCTTACCAGACCAGCGCGTAAGGGTGAAAGTCAGAAAGATCGGACCAATGATGCTGATCCATCCCGGCAGTCCGGTTTCGCAGGCGATGAGCCAAATACCCCACCACGTGCAAGCGTCGCCGAAATAATTGGGGTGGCGGGTGAAGCGCCACAATCCAGTATCAAGTACCTTACCTGTATTAGCCGGGTTAGCACGAAACGCATTGAGCTGGGCATCGCCGATGGTTTCGAACAATATGCCGATGATAGCGATGGTCGCGCCAAAAAATGCAAGCGGACCCAAAACAATACGGCTACCTTCGCTTGCCCAGATACCAAGCTGCGCCGGAAGGCAGGTGATGAACAGCAATGGGGCCTGTGTCAAAAACACCGACAGAAGCGATGTCTTACTCCAACTCCAACCCTTTTTCTCCATCACGCTGCCCATGATTTTTGCATAGCGCGGGTCCTCGCCATGCGCGCGCCAGCGCGTCCACAGATGCAGCGTGAGGCGAAGCCCCCACAAGGCGGTCAATCCAAGCAGTAAATGCGACCGTGCACCTGGGAACTCAGATTGCGCCCATGTTGCGCAGGCGAGAAGCACCATGCCAAATGCCCAAAATGCGTCAATGAATGACACATCCCTTATTTTGACCGAATAGGCCCACAACGCCAGTATGACGGCGAACAGCGCAGCCGCGTTTACAAGTATAGTCGAACCGAGATCAGTCATGCGTCATCCCTTGCAAATATCTCTGTCATGCCCTTTGCGGGGTGCTTTGGTCGCACTTTAGCGTATATTTTGGCGACCTCTGCCATATCCGCTTTATAATCGCCGGTAGGCCAGATGGCAGGTCCAAGCCCACCTGTTTTTGAACCATAATCCATCATGCCCAAGACTAAGGGCACGCCAGCGCCAACCGCGATATGGTAAAATCCTGTCTTCCAGGCTTTGACCGTTCCACGCGTGCCCTCTGGCGCGATGGTCAGCATGAATTCGTCGCGGCGGCCGAATTCTTCAATCATTTGCTGTACATAATTTTTGCTCGAAGTCCGGTCTACAGGAACACCGCCCATATCGAGCATGAAGTTTGTAAACGGCCAGCGGAAAAGGGATGTTTTCGCCATGAAATGCGGCTTGATACCTAAATCGTCGGTTAACCCAAGAAAATAGACAAAGTCCCAATTGCTGGAGTGCGGCGCTGCGATTAGGACGAATTTGCGTGGTTCTGGCACCACGCCATGCGCGCGCCACCCGCCGCTCTTATACATTCCGACCAGCACCCGCCTGAATAGCCGAGATAACCAGCTAGGCTGGCGTTCAGTCAACGACATTAGTATTTTCCTCCCCCATCCTAGCATAACGCCGTTGTAATGCATTTCAAACGGCTTGTTTCGCAAATACGCAACCGCTAGGCAATCGCTTGAACAAAAACCAACGCGGGAAATAACATGTCGCAACATGGGCACGGCGCCACTCCAGTCATCTCATCCACTGGATTGTTTACGCCATCTGATGTCATTACCAACGAAGAGCTGGTCACAAGCTTTAATGCCTATGCCGACCGATACAATGCAGCCAACCCCGACGCAGAACCACTGACGCATAGCTCAGTTGAGTTTGTGGAGAAGGCGAGTGGCATCAAGTCGCGGCACGTCATGGATAAACGCGCAATCGTAGACCCAGACATCATGGAGCCTCGTTATGCGGAGCGACCCAACGAGCAGATTTCGTTGATGGCCGAGATTGGTGTTGCTGCTTGTCGAGACGCCTTAGCACGTGCTGGTCGTGACATTGAGGATGTCGAAGCTGTGTTGTGCGCAGCGTCCAACATGCAACGGGCCTACCCGGCTATGGCGGTTGAAATCCAGCATGAATTGGGCATGCAGCGCGGCTTTGGCTTTGACATTAACGTGGCGTGCTCATCTGCTACCTTCGGTATTCAGACTGCTGCAGACTATATTCGCAGCGGAAACGCGCGCTCGGTTCTGGTGGTGAACCCTGAAATCACATCAGGGCATTTGAACTGGCGCGATCGGGATAGCCACTTCATTTTCGGTGATGTTGCAACTGCCATTTTGGTGGAAGCGAAGGACTTGGCGCCGGCTCAACATTGGGAAATTTTAGGCACGCGTTTGAAAACGCAGTTCTCGAACAATATCCGGAACAATTTCGGGTTCCTCAACCGCGCACATGGGCAGGGGGCGGTTGACCAAAGCGGACCGCGCAACGACAAGTTGTTTGTCCAGGAAGGCCGAAAAGTCTTCAAGGAAGTTGTGCCCATGGTTGGCCAAATGATACTGGAGCATGCTGAAAGCCTTGGGCTGTCGGGTTCAGATTTGCGCCGGCTGTGGTTGCATCAGGCGAACACGGGTATGAACCGGCTTATCGCCCAAAAAGTATTGGGGCATGAAGCGTGTGAGGACGAAAGCCCCACCGTGCTTGATACCTATGCCAACACCTCAAGTGCCGGGTCAATCATTGCGTTTCACAAGCATAATGAAGACCTTGCCGCAGGGGATGTTGGCTTAATATGCTCGTTCGGCGCGGGATATTCTGCGGGCTCGGTATTTGTGCGAAAAGTGGCTTAATCCATTGGGCTGCGGGTTTACGAGGTAAACCCGCTCGCCAGTTGACGTCAGTTACTAATTCTTTGCGCAAGCCGGTCTGGAATGGGTTGTTCAAGTCTATTTTGCTTACCCTACAAGTGCGCTGGCAGAGGCTTTGTGCTATTTAGTCGAGTATCATGGCCAGCAAGATATAAATCAGAATCGGCGAGCCAATACCAATAACCGTCGCGACGGCGAATATCAGGCGTATTATCAAGGCATCGATGCCTGTCCAGTTGGCAAGTCCTGCACATACGCCAAGAATTTTCTTGTTGCTTTTATCAAGTGTTAATCGTGACATTAAATTTCTCCCTAAGTTTCAAGCGCGGAACGTTAAGCAATGATCGCTGCATCAGGCGCAACAGCGGGTGCGACGCTAATGCCGATGGTGATGAAAGCGCAGATTATGGCTGCAAAAGCAGATAGAATTTGGGTGCGTGCATATTGGGACATCTTGAATTCCTTTTCGGGTTTCCGGACTACTCCGGCTATGCGGGGTACACTGCATGGAGCGTGCCAAAATGGACGCAACCCTTAAATATCGTATGTTATGGCATTTTTGATTGCTAACAAGCATTGGAATATTTTCACTTATTGGGAAATAACACTAATAATTGGGATGGGTAGATATCTATTACCGGCTTGACCAAAAATAGTCATGCTATAGCAGGCAAAGATTATGGCTTTGTCCCGACTTACTTTGCGTGATTTTCGCAATCATGGCATGCTAGAAATTCGTCCACAGGCCCAGTTTATCGCGCTTCATGGGGCCAATGGAGCCGGCAAAACGAATATTCTGGAGGCTATCTCACTTCTTGTGCCAGGTCGCGGGCTTCGCCGGGCCGCCATGTCTGATATGGTTAGAAATGCTGGACACGGGGGTTTTGCGATTGTCGCAGAGGTCGCCGGTAATATGATTGGTACCGGGGTCACCGCTGAGCAGCCTGAACGGCGCAAGGTGCGCGTGAATGAGAGCGATGCAGCAATTAACAGCCTTGGCGAGTGGTTGTCGGTGATTTGGCTAACGCCAACTATGGACAGACTGTTTGCAGATGGTGCTGCTGCAAGACGCAGGTTTTTCGACCGTTTGGTGCTCGCATTGATCCCCGACCATGCGCGACACAGCAGCCGCTATGAAAAGGCAATGCAGCAGCGGAACCGCCTGCTGTCGGGCGCTGTGCCGACCGATCCACTTTGGTTAGACGCCCTCGAAGCGCAAATGGCGGAGAGCGGGCGCGCTATTCAGGCTGCCCGCATTTGGGTTGTCCAAGCATTAAGCGAACAACTGCTTGCCACTCCATCCGGACCATTCGCTATGCCGCGGATTAATTTGGTCGATAAAGTTCCAACTGTAGACGGCGACCTGGGGTCTGTATGGCGCAAAGGACGCGGCCGTGATGCTGCTGCTGGGCGGACCTTGGCCGGTCCGCACCGTGCCGACTTAGAAGTCGTGCATAGCGCGTCAGGGCAGGTCGCTGAGCAATGCTCCACTGGCGAACAGAAAGCTTTGCTGCTGTCGCTTATATTGGCGCATGCGGCCCTTGTGTCCGCACAACGCGATGCACCGCCAATCTTGCTTTTGGATGAAATAGCGGCGCATCTGGACCCATCGAGACGGACCGCGCTTTTTGCCTTGCTGGAGGACACGGGCGCTCAGGTGTGGATGACGGGAACCGAGCCGGAATTGTTTCACGGCATCGGTCCATCCGCTCAGTTGCTTGCCATCGGGCAGTCTTAGGTCTTAACCGTCCTAACCAGCCTTGGTAACTTTTTTAGCCACGGCCTTTTTCTTTGGCGGTTTGGGTTTTACCGTCTTGGGAGCGGCAGGCGTAACCTCAAACGCCGGTTCATTGTCCTTGATACGCACGGCCACCTCGCCGCCATGCACAAGCTTGCCAAACAATAACTCTTCCGCAAGCGGCTGCTTGATCTTCTCTTGGATCAACCGACCCATCGGGCGCGCGCCGTATAGCTTGTCATAACCACGTTCCGTCAACCATGCCCGCGCTTCGTCATCGAGCTTGATGTGCACATTCTGGTCAGCAAGTTGCAGTTCCAGTTGCAGAATGAACTTATCGACAACGCGCGCAACAACTTCTGGCGGCAAATATGAAAATGGCACTGTCGCATCGAGACGATTGCGGAATTCTGGCGCAAACATCTTCTTGACGGCTTCGTCGCCGGCATCTTCCTTGCTGATGTTGTTGCCGAAACCGATGCCCTCTTTAGCCATATCGCTGGCACCTGCATTGGTGGTCATGATCAATATGACATTACGGAAGTCGACAGTCTTACCGTGATGGTCGGTTAGGCGGCCATTATCCATCACCTGCAACAATATGTTGAACAGATCAGGATGCGCTTTTTCGATTTCGTCGAGCAACAACACGCTGTGCGGGCTTTGGTCAACGGCATCGGTCAGAAGCCCGCCTTGGTCAAACCCAACATATCCCGGGGGGGCACCAATCAGGCGGCTGACGCTGTGGCGCTCCATATATTCCGACATATCAAAACGCTTCAGCGGAATGCCAAGTATGGATGCAAGTTGCCGTGCGACCTCGGTTTTGCCGACGCCTGTTGGGCCGCTGAACAAATAGCTGCCAATAGGCTTTTCGGTGTCACGCAGACCTGCACGGCTAAGCTTTATGGCGCTCGCCAATACACCAATGGCCTTGTCCTGCCCGAACACGACGCGCTTAAGGTCTGCTTCAAGTGTGCCAAGCGCAGTCTTGTCGTCGCTCGAGACCTGCTTTGGCGGGATTCGCGCGATAGTGGCAATAACAGCCTCGATTTCGCGCGCTGTAATCAGCTTGCGCCGCTTTGAAGGGGCAACAAGCATTTGCATGGCGCCAACCTCATCAATCACGTCGATGGCCTTATCTGGCTGCTTACGGTCGTTGATATAGCGAGAGGATAGCTCCACAGCGGCCTTGATAGCATCAGGAGTGTATTTTACCTTATGATGCGCTTCAAATGCACTGCGCAAACCAGCAAGGATTTTGATCGTGTCCTCAATGCTTGGTTCGTTGACATCAATCTTCTGGAAACGGCGCAGCAACGCGCGGTCCTTTTCGAAATGATTGCGGAATTCCTTATAGGTGGTCGACCCGATGCAACGGATAGTTCCGCCAGACAATGCAGGCTTCAGCAAGTTCGACGCGTCCATGGCCCCGCCGCTTGTGGCACCAGCGCCGATTACAGTGTGAATTTCGTCGATAAACAAAATCGCATCTGGCAATTTCTCAAGTTCGGAGACGACAGCTTTCAACCGTTCTTCGAAGTCACCACGATACCGTGTGCCCGCGAGCAACGCACCCATGTCGAGCGAGTAAATGACAGCAGGCAGTAAGACCTCAGGAACCTGGTTCTCAACGATGCGACGGGCCAAACCTTCTGCAATCGCGGTCTTACCGACGCCTGGTTCGCCAACATAAAGCGGGTTGTTCTTAGACCGACGGCACAGGATCTGAACCGTGCGGTCAACTTCGGCGGTGCGCCCGATCAACGGGTCAATGCGGCCCTGTTTCGCTTTTTCATTCAGGTTGACGGTGAACTGGTCAAGCGCGCCTTCCTTATTATCCTTTTTTGACTTGGTGTCTTCAGGCTCTTCGCTCTTGGGTTCGGTGCCACTGACTTGGCGCGGTTCGGCCAGCTTGCCATCCTTGCCAATCCCGTGACTGATAAAAGAAACGGCATCGAGCCGGCTCATATCCTGCTGTTGCAGGAAATATACGGCATAGCTCTCGCGTTCGGAGAACAATGCGACCAGCACATTTGCGCCAGTAACTACATCCTTGCCCGAGCTTTGGACATGAAGAATGGCGCGCTGGACTACACGTTGGAACCCGCTTGTCGGCGACGGGTCGACCTTGCCTTCGACACGCAAGCTTTCCAGTTCAGTGTCCAGGTAAGTGATAATGATATCCGAAAGCTCGCCCACATCAACACCGCAGGCCTGCATAACCTTGGCTGCATCGGCATCGTCTATCAGCGCCAAAAGGAGATGCTCGAGCGTCGCATATTCATGCGCGCGGTCGCCAGCATGTTTCAACGCGTTGTGAAGGGTTGCTTCCAGCGACTCCGCAAATGATGGCATATTTTCGTCTCCTTGGAATTGAGTCGCTGTATCGATTATTCTCTATATCGGGGCGGCCTTCAGTGCTTTCAAGCGTGTTAAGTTAGATAACGGTTCGGTGCCCAGCTTTGATAACATCGCTGCGCTATAATTCACTTCTTGAACAGCGCGTCAGCGACGCTGCGGTGCTTGCTTGCAAACGCAATTTTGCCTTCGCAACGGGCGATTTCAGCTCTCAGTGTCGCGATGCGGGCTTCGAGTTCCGCCACGGAAAGGGCGTCAATATCCTGTTTGACAATATTGGCCAAAGGGTCGTCGCGGCGGAGCGGCAAATTATCATCGATATCCATGCCGCATATTTTACCCAACAGCAGTTGCTGTCAATATGAAGCTTCCTTAGAAGGACCGAAATTCATCGGGGATATGTTGCGCATGGCAAAGCTACCAGAGTTAATGACTGCAATCGAAATTTCGACGCCAGGCGGACCCGAGGTGCTGATTGCATCGCATCGACCTTTGCCAGTGCCCCGCCCAGGAGAGGTGCTGTTGAAAGTAGCCTATGCCGGTGTAAACCGGCCGGACGTAATCCAACGCAAAGGGCTTTATCCTGCACCCGCCGGCGCGAGCGACCTACCCGGTCTTGAAGTGTCCGGCACGGTTGTGGCGGTTGGCGACGAAGTTGACCCGACTGTGATTGGTTCGCGTTATTGCGCTTTAGTATCGGGCGGTGGGTATGCGGAATATTGTCTGGCCCGCATGGACGTCTGTTTGCCGGTGCCAGCGGGTATGGAGATGGTGGAAGCAGCGGCGCTGCCTGAAACCCTGTTCACAGTGTGGCATAATGTCTTTGAGCGGGGTTTTGCTGCTCCTGGTGAAGCTATACTGGTTCACGGCGGCACCAGCGGCATTGGCACAATGGCCATAAAACTAGGTAAACTGTTCGGCCTAACTGTGATTGTGACCTGTGGTTCGGACGACAAATGTGTCGCTGCGATAAAAATCGGTGCCGATCACGCAATCAATTACAACAGTTCGGAATTTGTCGAGGGCGTCAAAGCAATCACTAATGGCGAGGGCGTTCACCTCGTGCTTGATATGGTCGCGGGCGGATATGTATCGCGTAACTTGCAATGCCTGCGTGAAGATGGGCGGCATGTGACCATCGCGGTGCAGGGCGGAATGACCGCCGAAATCAACATGGCCTATGTCATGTCCCGCCGTTTGATGCTCACGGGGTCAACGCTTCGTCCGCGGACGGCGGAGTTCAAGGCATTGCTGGCGCAAGAAATATCAGCAACGGTCTGGCCAATGGTTTGCGATGGCGCGCTTCGCCCGGAAATGGACAAAATTTTCCCGCTAGCCGAGGCGGCTGCTGCGCATAGCTATATGGAATCAGGTGCACATGTCGGGAAAATCATGCTGGCGGTTTAAGCCGAAGCGAGCACCTCACGACTGGGTCTTGTCCGATGGCAAGCCCTCCAGCCAAGCCTTTACATCAGCAGCGCTTTTCTCGGGAATCTCCTCCATCGGGATATGCCCAACTGCGGGGTAAATGATCAGCCTAGCTTGCGGCATGGCGTCCGCAAACCACTGGGCAGCACTTACTGGGATCAAATTGTCTTCAGCCCCCCATAAAATCAAAACCGGCACTTTGATTCCCGCAAGACGCTCTTTTGTGCCGGGCGTCATGCTCTTGAAGTTGGCGAACCGTTGCATCGTCGCTTCGCGGTTGCCGGGGTATCGGTTGAGTTCCGAGTATCGATCAATAAGCTTGTCATCAATTTTGGACTGCACGCTCATGGACGTTTTGACGCTTGATTCAAAAATGCTTCGTGGAGCGATGAAACGTGCGGCTTCTTTGAGAATTGGCATGCGCATCAGGCGAAAGCCAAGAGGCGTGTTCCCGGATTTTGCATAAGGTTGCCCGCTTGCATCGACGAGCAGCATGGCATCAATTTTTTCGGGATGCGTGAGTGTATACAGCCAAGTAACGCCGCCGCCCATCGAATTACCGCCGATGACGGCTTTATTGATTTTTAGTTTTACCAACAGGCGGTCAACCACGCTGACATAAGATGCATTGTCGTAGACGCCCGCTGGATTTTTGCCGGTCAGGCCGTGGCCCGGAAGATCCATTGAAATTACGCGATAATCCTTACCGAGAGTTTTGACCCATGGCTCCCATGTGTGCAACGATGCATTTGAACCGTGAATGAGGACGAGAACGCGCCCATCGGCTTTGCCTTCATCGCGATAATGCACACGCAGGCCAGGCTCTAACTCAGCAAAGCGCGACGCAGCGCTGCTATATTTACGCTCCATCTTTGCGGCATCTGTGTCGGGCGCATAACCCCAGACAAAGATCCCGGCGACTGCAGCCAGCAACAGGATGACAAGCCATTTGATTAGACGTTTCATATCTTCCCCCAAAACTCTTGCTCGGGAATGCACATGTGGCGGTAAGCGCGCAAGTCCCAATACGCATTGCCGCTTGCCGATGCAGCAAAGTTCGCCTAACAAAGCTCCCAACACATTCAGGCCGTTCCGTAAGGGGCGGCCCTTATTATTGGAGCAAATGACATGGCCACCCCTTTGATGCCACATGCGACCGCCGCTTGGCTGGTCGACAACACAGGTTTGAGCTTCTCACAAATTGCTGACTTTTGTGGAATTCATATCCTCGAAGTGCAGGCGATGGCCGACGAAATGACTGGCTCGAAATATACGGGTCGGGATCCCGTGCACGCCGGTGAATTGGCGATGGAAGAAATTGAAAAGGGACAGGCAGATGAGG
>Ga0209769_1000655_pt1 | contig 13693 bp, 10 predicted proteins | sample LauGreSuBDMM15DN_2_FD_187569 | JGI IMG/M metagenome (GOLD analysis project Ga0209769, IMG submission 187569) | Freshwater lake microbial communities from Lake Michigan, USA - Su13.BD.MM15.DN (SPAdes) (version 3) | ecosystem: Environmental > Aquatic > Freshwater > Lake | place: Lake Michigan, USA...
GGGTTACTGAACCCTGCTGCTGCGACAAATTGAATGAACCAGCGTAAAGCCTAGGTAACTCTTGATTGAGTAATGTAACGCCAATAGAACTAAGACGCTTGAGAAGCTCTCCAGAGGTTTCATCTGGTTCGATGACGGACTCGGCCAAGCCTAAAACAGGTCCGGTATCAAGCCCCTCCTCTATTTTGAATAGAGTTACGGCTGTTTCCTTATCGCCCGACCAAATAGCATGTTGGACAGGTGCTGCCCCACGCCAACGAGGAAGTTTGCTGAAGTGAAGATTTAACCATCCATTAGGAATAGCATCCAGTGCTTCTCTTCGAAGGATTACTCCGTATGCCACGACAATGGCCAAATCGATCTGGTACTGCGAGATTTCAGCTAACACTGCCGAACTGACTTTGTTGGCCTTGATAGTTGGCAAGCCATGAGCCAGAGCAACCTCAGCAACAGCAGATGGAGTGAGAACCTTCTTTCGCCCCACTGGAGAATCTTCTCGAGTTAGAACAGCGACGATCTCGTGACCTGATGAGATAAGGCCTTCAAGGACATCAGCCGCAGTTGAAGGAGTTCCAGCAAAAAGTATTCTCATCGCCTTCTAGATTACTTTGCCATCATCCATGTTTATGCGATAAACGCGTTCACCAGGTTTCTTGGTCTTGCTCGTTGCAGAGAGCTTCAGGGTCAAATCTTTCAGTAAGTCCGCTAGCTCTAAGCCAATTGAATAGGAATAATCAAGAACCAAGGTGGTCTCTTGAACAACACCTAATTCCCTGACCTTGTCTGAGTCCAATTTACTTCTGACAAGTTCAACAAGTCGTTGGTGATCAGTTTGGTTAGTAGATGTAATCGACGCTATGCGAGTTACTGGAGGTAATCCAAGATCGTTTCGATCATGGAAATCCTCGGCTACAGCATTGTAGAAACATAGCTTCTTCATATGTTCTGCCAAGTCCCCTTTTAATCCAGTAAAAACAATTGAGGCAGACTTGTTAGCTAGCGAAATAGCATTCGCCCACTTCCCAAGACTCTGTTCCAAAGCTCTAAGCCTCGGTGAACCAACCATGCTTGGAGCATCGGCTAGAACTACACAGGCGTAGCCTCCTTCAACCTCTGGCTCAGCCCCAGGTGTTGCCACCACTAATAGAGGCCCACTCTTTACGTTCAGGAGGCGGTTCTCACCATTGGAATGCACAACATTCGCATCGGGAAAACTTCGAACCATTTGACTAGTGAAGGCAGATGCACCGAGCTTGGTCGGTCGAGTAGATGTTTTGCCACAAGTGCAAGCGGTTTGCTCAATGTTTGACTTACAAGACCTGCATCTCATTTTCCCGGAAGGGTCCACCCAGATAGAGGAAGAACAGTTTGAACAAGTTCTAAGTTCTTTGCAACCAACACAAACTAATGCGCTCGCCCATCCAGCATTCGCGATTTGAACTAGAACTGGTTTTCCTTCCTTGAGAGTATTGCTAATCAACGCAAAGGTTTGTGAGTCTAAGCGATCCGTTAGTTCCGTCACCACGACGGAAGATTCATCTATCTCACTAATAAGAGGTGCAAGATGATTGATTTCAACAAGACGGATAACTTCAGTGCTTGGCGAGTGAGACGCCAAAACAATCTTTACTTTCTCCAATTCAGCGCGCTGCAGGAGAACCTCTCGTGAATTCCAGTAAGGAGATGACTGCTCAATGTGCGATTCGTCACCATCATCCCAGAGAATAATGATTCCCAGATTTTTAGCTGGAGAGAAAGCTGCACTGCGCAGACCATAGTTGATCGAGACTGAACCAATCGACCTTAAATGGTTTGCGTAACGAACTGAACCAGTGTCTGCACTTGAATGCCTGGTAGCGATGTCTACAAGACCAAGCTGTGTGAGCGCACGTTCGAATTTTGCCAGTTCTGCGTAGTCAGGCAACACCACAAGTGAACTCTTTCCTTGGATTAGCTCCGCATGACAAGCTGCAACAAAGTTGGTCGCCCAATCAGATAACGCGCCACCGTCGAAGAGTCGCGGCTGAAAGTAGATTCTCGAATTACTCTTGAGTGCATCAACTAAGTAATCTGGCAGAATTACGGATTCTGCAGACATTTTTGGTTCTATGGCAACAGGCTTAGATTCGACTCTGACAAATCTCTTAGGAACGGCTCCAGCAATGAGTTCGCCAACCGTTCCTGCTTGCCTGTGAGCTACAGCTTTGGAAAGTTCTAATTGTTCCTTTGTCAGGACAATAAATGGCGAAATTATCGAACTGAGAGAAAGCAATTTCTCTCTAGGCTTCTCGACAGTACTAACATCGCAAACAATGCCAGTCTTGGCTTTGCCACCTGAGCCGAAAGGAACTTCAACAAGTTGCCCAAAATGGATCGTTGAAGAGAGTTCAATTGGCACCAGGTAATCAAACTCTTTATCCAATTGAGGAAGTGGAGAGCTGAATCTAACTTTGGCGACTAAAGGCATTACATACCTGCGGCTGTGAGCAAGTCAGCAATCTTGTTTGTTCTCTCCCAAGTGAACTCAGGTAAGTCTCGACCGAAGTGACCATAAGTTGAAGTGGCACCATAGATAGGTCTGAGGAGATCCAGCGAATCAATGATTGCTCGTGGTCTGAGATCGAAAACCTCAGACACGGCCTTTTCAATAAGGGAATTATCAATAGTGTTGGTGCCAAAGCATTCCACATACACGCCGACTGGCCTTGCGACTCCGATTGCATAGGCAACCTGCACTTCAGCCTTGGAGGCGAACCCAGCAGCAACGAGATTCTTAGCAACCCAACGCATAGCGTAAGCGGCGGATCTATCCACTTTTGATGGATCTTTTCCACTGAACGCTCCGCCCCCGTGACGACTGTAACCGCCATAGGTATCAATGATGATCTTGCGCCCCGTCAAACCAGCATCACCTTGCGGCCCTCCGATTACGAAGTTCCCAGTGGGATTAATCAATAGCTTGCTTTGCGAAGAGTCGAATCCAAATTCTGCAAGTACAGGAGCAATCACGAATTGAGCAATAGCTGAGCTTATGTCACCATGTGAAATACCAGGATTGTGCTGAGTGCTAACAACAACAGTTTGAACCGAGACTGGACGATCACCCTCGTAACCGATGGTTACCTGGGTCTTTCCATCAGGTCTTAGGAAATCAACAACACCTTCGTGTCTTACTTTGGCAAGGCGCTCTGAAAGAGAGTGAGCGATTTTGATTGGTAACGGCATCAAATCTTTGGTTTCAACACAAGCGAAGCCAAACATGATTCCTTGGTCTCCCGCACCTTGATTGTCATAGTTATCTTCAGCCTTGCCTGACAACGCCTCGAGAGATGAGTCAACTCCTAATGCAATATCAGCTGATTGCTTTCCAATAGAGACACTCACGCCACAGGAAGTTCCGTCAAAACCAATCTCAGACGAGTTGTAGCCGATATCAAGCAGTTTGCTGCGAACGATGTCTGGAATCTCTGCATAACCTTCTGTGGTTATTTCACCTGCCACGTGCACCAAACCTGTGGTTACTAATGTTTCAACAGCAACACGAGATGCAGGGTCCTGTGCAATGAGGTTGTCGAGAATTGCATCACTTATCTGATCACAGATTTTATCTGGATGACCCTCAGTGACAGATTCAGATGTGAAATACCTAGTGTTATTCATATGTTGCCAAGTTTATCTCTGCTATCCGACACAACGCGGAGTACTACTTCAAGAACTTGTGGAGAGCATCCAAGATACTGTTAGCAACTGAGAGTTTAGAGCCTCTTGCCAAGTGCTGTTCAGTGTCTGTCACTATGACCGCTGAGTTCTCGTCTGCGTCAAACACCTGACCGTTTGAGACATCATTAGCAACAATGATGTCAACGCTCTTCTTGGTCAACTTAGTCTTTGCTCTCCCAGCCAACTCGTCAGTGCCCTCACCCTGTTCTAAAACTTCAGCAGCAAAGCCAACTAGGACCACATCCAAGTTCATGTCGGCACGATGTTTAGATAACCCAGCGAGTAAATCCGGATTAGCAACCAGTTCCAGAGTAAGCGTTTCAGATTCTTCCCGATCCATCTTGCCAACTATCGGAGTTGACACCCTAAAGTCACTCACGGCAGCTGGCATCAAGATTGCATCTGAATTTGATACGGCTATGTTCAACGCAGATGACAATTCATCCGTGCTGGAAACCCGAACCACGTTCGCGAATCTGGACAGATCAGAATCAATGTTGATGGCAACTAAAGTAACTGAAGCTCCACGAGCAGAAGCAGCATCAGCTAGAGCAATTCCTTGCTTACCTGAAGAACGATTACCCACATAGCGAACCGAATCAATTGGTTCACGTGTGCCACCAGCGGCTATGGTGATCTTCTTCCCTGCGTAATCTTGTTTGGTGATTGCAGACAGAGCATGAGCGACAATAACTTCGGGCTCCGGTAGGCGACCAGCTCCTGAGTCTTCACCAGTTAGTCGACCGACTGCAGGCTCTATGACTACTACTCCCCTGGACCTGAGTGTTTGAACGTTTGCCAAGGTCGCCGGATGAATCCACATCTCTGTGTGCATTGCTGGAGCGATAACAACTTTTGCCTTGGTTGCAAGTAAAACGTTTAGAAGAAGGTCATCAGCTAGACCAGAGGCGTAGCGAGCTAGAAAGGCTGCAGTAGCCGGAGCAACGACAACTAAATCTGCTTCTTGAGCCAGCGCAATGTGCTTGACAGATTCAACGTCGGAGTAGAGGTCAGGATCAACGGTGTTGTGTGAGAGTGCCTCGAGAGTGGTTGCACCGATAAAGCGCAGGGCGTTTTGTGTTGGTAGAACCTTGACTGTATGTCCAAGTTCAGTAAATCCTCGGATTACACCGGCAGCTTTATATGCTGCGATGCCTCCGGTTACCCCTACGAGAATACGCAAGGCTACTCAGATTAGTTTTTAGCTTCTGAAGCGACTACAGCACCCTCTACGATTTCGCGCATTGCGATAGAAAGTGGCTTGTCGTCAACAGCAGCATCAACAAGTGGGCCTACGTTGTCGAACAATGAACCCTCGTGTAGTGCTGAGTAGTAATCGTTGATCTGACGAGCACGCTTTGCGGCGAAGATTACCAACCCGTACTTGGAGTCGCTCTTTGACATAAGTGCGTCGATTGATGGAGATACGATACCTTCGAGTTTTTCAGACATTTTTGTACTACTTTTCCTTTGATTACATGTGAACCAGATGGGTTCACGAAGACTGCATTAAGTCTAAGACCTCTTGGGCACATTGTGCCACATCAGTATTTATGACCACATGGTCAAAAGAGCCTTGGGAGGCTAGCTCTGTTTCAGCGGTTTCTAGGCGAATAGCTATCTCTTCAGGGGTTTCAGTACCCCTGCCAACGAGACGTTTCTTGAGTTCTTCAAGACTTGGCGGGGCTATAAAGATCAAGTTACATTCAGGCATTGAGGCCTTTACCTGCTCAGCACCTTGAATGTCTATCTCAAGGATTATCTGCTTACCTTCAGCCAAAGCCTTCTCAACTGGAGCCTTAGGGGTTCCGTACTTGTTTTTGAGGTGGACTACCGCGTACTCGAGAAGCTCGTTATTGGCGATCATTTGGTCAAACTCTTCGTGAGACACGAAGAAGTAGTCAACGCCATCAACCTCGCCGGCTCTTGGAGTTCTGGTTGTAGCCGAAACAGATAGCAGTATCTCAGGATGAGACTCGATCAAGTGTCGAACAACAGTGCCTTTACCTACGGCTGTTGGACCAGCTATCACTGTGAGTCGAGTCATGGATTAAGCCTATTGGTTTAGGGCTTTGTAGAGAGTGTTTTGATCTTCTTGAACGGCCTTGCCGACTCCTTTGATACCGTCCCGAAGTGCGGATCTGGAGATTGAGTACAAGACATCGCTGCTTAGGTCCTTGAAAATTGCTTTTGCGTCTTCAAGCCTGGCACCTTGAAAACCAAAGCCCGGAGCAAGAATTGGGGTTCTAAGCGTCTCACGCTCCTGATTCACACTAAGCAATCCAAAATCTGACAGAGAAACAGTGGCTCCAATTACCAAACCATTAGAACCGAACCGTGAATTGGAAGTCGCAGTGCTTCTATTCAAGCGATCTACTTCCAGTGCAACTTGAGCTGCTACTGACACTTCATTCTTGGAAGCCTGAATCTCAATCCCATCTGGATTAGAAGTTGCAGCAAGGATAAATAATCCTTTACCTCTTTCAGCTGCCATAGAAGCGGCAGGGGCTAATGCCCCAACTCCAAGGTAGGGACTCAGAGTCAAAGCATCACAAGAAAATGGCGCTGACTTCCCGAGCCACGCCTGCGCGTAGGCTTCCATGGTGGAACCTATGTCTCCTCGCTTCGCGTCGGCAATAACAAGAAAGCCTTTAGCCTCAGCTGCATCAAGGAGTGTCTCTAGAGAGGCGAACCCTGTTGAACCAAATTGCTCAAAGAATGAGACCTGAGGTTTGATAATGGAAACTGAACCCTCAAGTTCTTCAAGCATCGCAAGGCCAAATTCAAGCACACCACTAGCGGAAACCTCGAAACCATTCTCTATGAGAGTTTCCTCGTGCGGATCGATACCTACACACAGCTGCCCTTTGGACTCAAAAGCTGTTTCAAGTTTCTTAGAAAAAGTATCAGGCAAGAGCGACTCTCCTATCTTCAGCATGTTCCTGAAGCGATCGCACTTTGAAATCACCCGCGATAACCGTTTCGAACGAACCGATTGCTGCTGACAGTTGAGCGATTGTTGTGAAAATTGGTGCATCAGCAGCAGTGGTCGCCGCTCTAATTTCGTAGCCATCTTTTCTAGCCGAAGAGCCTGAAGGTGTGTTCACAACAACATCAACTTCGCCGTTGAGAATCAAATCAACGATGGTCGGTCCTGCTGGCGCTTGGTCATCCCCTGAATGCTTTCTAACAATTCGAACAGGGATTCCGTGACGCTTCAAGATAGATGCAGTTCCAGCCGTACCTAAAATTTCATAGCCCAATTGGAAAAGTCTTCGTACAGGAAGAATCACCTGGTGTTTATCTCTGTCTGCAACGGAGATGAAAATCTTTCCGGAGGTTGGAAGTGCACTTCCTGCGGCTGCTTGGCTTTTAGCGAATGCAGTTGGGAAGTCAACATCGATACCCATGACTTCACCAGTAGATCGCATCTCAGGACCAAGGAGTGAATCAACGAATCTGCCATCTTTGGTTGCGAATCTCTTGAAAGGTAAGACCGCCTCCTTTACTGAGATAGCGGTTGTCTCTGGAATATGTGTTCCATCGGTTGCAGGCAAGTGGCCTCCAGCAATGAGCTCAGGAATTGTCTTTCCCACCATGACTAACGCGGCAGCCTTAGCCAGGGTGATTCCCAATGCTTTAGAAACAAAAGGAACAGTTCTCGAGGCTCTAGGGTTTGCTTCGAGAACATATAGAACGTCGTGAGCGAGGGCGAACTGAACATTCAATAGACCCTTGACCCCAATACCTTGAGCTATCTTCTCGGTAGCCTCTCTAACGCGGTTGATTTGAGTATTGCTCAAAGTGATTGGCGGCAACGTACATGACGAGTCGCCTGAGTGAATTCCAGCTTCTTCGATGTGCTCCATGACGCCACCCACATATAGTTGCTTGCCATCGTAGAGAGCATCGATGTCGATCTCGATTGCATCGTCTAGGAATCGGTCAACTAACAAAGGATGCTTTGGACCAACAATGGCTTGGTCAGCGATTCGGTCGAAGTATCCTTCGAGCGAAACTTGATCGTAAACAATCTCCATGCCTCGTCCACCAAGCACGAATGATGGTCGCACGAGAACAGGGAACCCAATTCGCTCTGCGATTACCTTTGCTTCATCAAGGCTGGTTGAGGTTCCATTTGCTGGTGAAATCAGTCCTGCTTCATCAAGGATTCTTGAGAAAGCTCCTCGCTCTTCTGCAAGGTCAATGGCATCTGGAGTAGTCCCAAGAATAGGAATCCCGTAAGACGCAAGTCCTTGAGCAAGTCCCAGAGCTGTCTGTCCACCAAGTTGCACAACTACACCAACAAGCTCTCCGCTTGCTGACTCGGCGTGAATAACCTCCAGGACATCCTCAAGCGTCAGAGGCTCAAAGTAGAGCCTGTCGCTGGTGTCATAGTCAGTTGAGACGGTTTCAGGGTTGCAGTTGATCATGATGGTTTCATATCCTGCATCATGAAGGGCGAAAGAAGCGTGAACACATGAGTAATCAAATTCAACACCCTGCCCAATTCTGTTAGGACCTGAACCCAGGATCACTACCTTCTTCGCATCTGATGCTCGGACTTCAGTTTCCTGCTCGTAGGTGCTGTAGTGATAAGGAGTAAGAGCTGGGAATTCACCGGCACAAGTATCTACAGTTTTATAGACAGGTCTGATGTTTTGCGAGTAGCGAAGGGTTCGAATTTCAAGCTCAGTTGAACCTCTTAGTTCAGCAATCTGTGCATCGCTAAAACCGAACGACTTGGCGTACTCCATGATTTCTGAATCAAGCTCAGAAGCAGTATGAATCTCATCAGCTATTTCATTGATCAGAACTATTTGATCGATGAACCAAGGATCAATCTTTGTTGCATTGAAAATCTCGTCTGCGGTAGCACCTAGGCGAAGAGCCTGCTGCACTGTAACGATACGTCCATCGGTTGGAACTTTTGAAAGTTCGATGAGCTCATCCTTTGTCTTTGATTGAGCACCCCAGTGGAAAGATGACCCTCGTCTTTCCAGGCTTCTCAGCGCCTTCTGCAGAGCTTGAGCATAATTACGACCAATAGCCATCGCTTCACCAACGGACTTCATCGTTGTAGTCAGAGTTGCATCTGCTGCAGGGAACTTTTCGAATGCGAAGCGAGGAACCTTGACGACCACGTAATCCAGTGCAGGCTCGAAAGATGCAGGTGTGACCTTTGTGATGTCATTTGGAATCTCGTCCAAGCGGTAACCTATTGCAAGTTTTGCAGCAATTTTCGCGATTGGGAATCCGGTTGCCTTAGAAGCAAGAGCGGATGAACGACTTACTCTAGGGTTCATTTCAATAACGATGATTCGACCAGTGTTTGGCTCAACAGCAAACTGAATGTTACAACCACCTGTGTCCACACCAACGGCTCGAATAATGTCTATTGAGATGTCCCTCATGTGCTGGTACTCGCGGTCAGTCAGGGTTAGAGCTGGAGCAACAGTAATAGAGTCGCCGGTGTGCACGCCTACCGGATCAACGTTCTCAATAGAACAAACCACAACTGTGTTGTCGGCTGTGTCTCTCATGAGTTCAAGCTCATACTCTTTCCAACCCATAATTGATTCTTCAAGAAGAACTTCAGTTGTTGGAGAGGCCTGGAGACCTGCACCAGCAATTCTTCTGAGGTCAGTCTCGTCGTAAGCAAAACCAGAACCTAGTCCACCCATCGTGAAAGAAGGTCTTACTACTACTGGATATCCAAGCTTCTCTGCTGCTTCTAGTACGTCATCCATGTTGTGAGCGATGTGAGATTTAGCTACATCTGCTCCAGCTGCAAGAACAAGCTCTTTGAAAGACAGACGATCCTCTCCAGCCTTGATGGCTGAAACTTTAGCCCCAATTAGCTCTACGTTGTACTTGTCGAGAATTCCCAGCTCGTGCAGAGACATCGCCGCATTAAGTGCAGTCTGTCCGCCGAGAGTTGGCAGAATGGCATCAGGCCTCTCCTTAGCAATGATTGCCTCAATCACTTGTGGAGTAATTGGCTCGATGTATGTCGCATCTGCGAAGTCTGGATCAGTCATGATTGTCGCTGGGTTGCTGTTGACAAGAATGACTCGGATTCCCTCAGCTCGAAGAACACGACAAGCCTGAGTACCGGAGTAATCGAATTCACAAGCCTGACCAATAACGATTGGACCAGATCCAATAACTAGAACACTCTTGATATCTTCTCTGCGCGGCATTATATGGCCTTCTTTGTTTTGTTTGTCTGAATCATTTCGATCAATCGATCGAATAAGTAGTTGGCATCGTGAGGACCGGCTGCTGCCTCTGGATGGTATTGAACTGAGTAAGCAGGGATATCAAGACACTCGAGTCCTTCAACCACATCGTCATTGAGACAAATGTGACTGACCCTCACTCTTCCAAATCCTGCAGGAGACTCAACCTCTTCCCCGTCGTCAACTCTCACAGCAAAGCCGTGATTGTGGGCAGTAACTTCAACCTTGCCAGTTCTTCTATCAAGTACCGGCTGGTTTATACCGCGGTGCCCAAAAGCTAACTTGTAAGTTTGGAAGCCTAGAGCTCTTCCTAGAAGTTGGTTACCGAAACAGATACCGAAGAACGGAATGTTCTTTCTCAGAACCTCTTGAAGCACTTCAACCTGAGCTGTTGCGGTCTCTGGGTCACCAGGACCGTTGCTATAGAAAACAGCGTCAGGGTTGCCCGAGAGCAATACTTCCGATGAAGCTGTGGCTGGAAAAACTTCCACGTCCAACCCTCGTTCAACCATGTTCTCAATTGTTGAGCGCTTTATGCCGAGATCTAGGATTGCAACCTTGCCAACATACTCACCTTTGTGAGCTACTTCATACTTCTCCTTGGTCGATACGACTGAAGAAAGTGATTGTCCTTGCATCTTTGCTGCAGATCGAACTATGGCTACTAGATCTTCTAGTGGTTTGCTAGCCTCTTCGCCCGAGAAAACTCCAGCTCGCATCACTCCAATTTCACGAAGGTGAAGGGTAAGAGCTCTTGTGTCTAGATCTGAGATGCCTACTACGCCATCTCTCAGCAAGTCGTCTTCCAGGGTTCTTTGAGACCTGAAGTTGGAGACGATGCGACTAACGTCTCTGACAACATAACCCGATACCCAAACCTTGTCCGACTCTTCGTCTCGGTCGTTCATGCCAGTGTTGCCGATGTGTGGTGCAGTTTGAACAACAATCTGACCAGCATAGGAAGGGTCAGTTAGTGTCTCTTGATATCCAGACATTCCAGTTGCGAAAACAATCTCTCCGAGTGTGCTTCCAACTTTTCCAAATGGTACACCTTTGAAAACTTTTCCATCCTCAAGTACAAGTAGAGCAGTTCTAATTCTTTTAGTCATTCTTTGTTCCGATCTCTTGAATCATTGAGTTCTTGACGGTTAGTGTTCCCCTGAACATTGTGTGAACGACAGTTCCGCTCAATTGCATGCCAACGTAAGGATTGTTTGAACTCTTACTTTCAGTAGAAGCATCGACGGTAAAAGAAGTACGAGGATCAAAGAAAACAATGTTTGCTGCAGAGCCTGAAACTAGTTCCTGCCCCTGGCCACTCAGACCGGAGATTTTTGCAGGATTCTTCGAGAGCAGTTCCTCGAATCTCTCCCAACCGATTAGACCTGTATCAATAAGTGTTGTCTTAGCGATGGCAGCAGCTGTCTCTAGGCCAATCATTCCGAATGCGGCTTCTCCCCATTCGCAGTCTTTGCTATCCGCTGTGTGCGGTGCATGATCGGTTGCGATGATGTCGATTGTTCCGTCAGCAACTGCATCACGCAGGGCTTTCACATCATCATTGCTTCTAAGTGGCGGGTTGACCTTGTAGACAGGGTTGTATTCACTCACTAAATCTTCAGTGAGGATTAGGTGATGGGGAGTAACTTCTGCAGTGACGTTGATACCTCTACTCTTAGCCCAACGTATGACATCAACAGAACCCTTAGTTGAAACGTGGCAAACATGAAGCCTTGATCCAACTTCTTCAGTCAGGAGAACATCTCTGGCGATGATTGCTTCTTCCGCGACCGCAGGCCAACCAGTAAGTCCTAACTTTAGAGAGAGTGCGCTTTCATTCATTTGAGCATTAACAGTCAGCTGAGGATCTTGAGCATGTTGAGCAATTACTCCCCCGAATGCCTTTACATATTCCAAAGCTCTTCTCATGACTAAAGAATCACTCACACACTTACCGTCATCACTGAATACAGTCACTTTGGCTGCTGAGGAATTCATCTTGCCAAGATCAGCAAGATTCTTTCCTTCTAGATTTGAGGTAACGGCACCTATTGGCTGGACCTGAACATAACCAGCAGCTTCGCCTAAAGCCAGAACTTGCTCTACAACTGCGCTGTTGTCAGCAACTGGGTTTGTATTTGCCATTGGGTGAACACAGGTGAATCCACCTTTAGCTGCAGCCTTACTTCCGGTAAGAATAGTTTCACTCTGCTCAAAACCTGGTTCTCTTAGGTGAGTGTGTAGATCCACGAAACCACTCAAAGCGAGAAGCCCAGTGCAATCGATAACCTCAGCCGTGATCTTTGAATCGGTACCTACATAAGTAATAGCTTCACCTGAGACCAGAATGTTAGTAACAGTCCCATCGGAGAGTGAAACATTAGTAAATTGAGTTTCTTGGTTTGTCATTTAGCACTCGATTCTTGAGCTAGTAGTTTGAATAGGACTGCCATTCGAACGGCAACACCATTTCTAACCTGGTCAACTATTGCGGATTGTGGAGAGTCTGCGGCCTCCGAAGAGATTTCAAGCCCTCTGTTCATTGGGCCTGGATGCATTATTAGAGTCTTTGAATTTAGTTTTGAGAAACGTTCTGTGGATAGACCCCACAGCGTGGAGTATTCGTTCGCGTTGGGAACGAACACTGAGTTCATTCGTTCCATCTGCATTCTCAACATCATGACAACATCAAATCCATCGCTGAGAGCTTCATCTAGATTGTGATAAACAGCGTTAGCCAGTTGAGTCGCTGAACTTGGCAATAGGGTTGATGGGCCAACAAGCCCAACATATGCTCCAAGAGTTCTAAGTAGATCAATGTTTGAACGTGCCACTCTGCTGTGCAGAATATCTCCCACTATCAGCACCTTGATTCCCGAGAGATCTCCGAGATCGTCTTTGCCCTTCAGTGCTTGCCTTATTGTCAATGAATCAGTCAGTGCTTGAGTTGGGTGCTGGTGAGTGCCATCCCCCGCGTTGATAACAGTAGCGTTTGACCAAGCGGCATTAGCAATGGTGTTGGCAGCTCCACTGTGGTGATGCCTCACAACAAGAGCCTCAATGCCCATCGCCTCTAGAGTCAAGATAGTGTCCTTCAAGGACTCACCCTTGCTAACTGATGAACCTTTAGCGGTGAAGTTCACCACATCAGCTGAAAGCCGTTTGGCTGCAATCTCAAAAGAGAAACGAGTTCTTGTGGAATCTTCGAAGAATAGATTGGCAACAGTTCTGCCAGTCAAGGCCGGAAGCTTCTTGATGTCTCTTGAATTGACACCCTGCATCTCAACGCTAAGGTTGAGAAGTTCAAGACTGGTTGCTAGATCTAAATCAGCTGTGCTTAATAAGTGTTTCACTGTTCAATCACCACCGACTGCTCATCATCACTCTCAGTGAGCTTCACGAAGATTCTTTCAGCGAATGAAGTTGGCAGATTCTTACCAACAAAGTCAGCTCTGATAGGTAGTTCACGATGACCGCGATCTACTAGAACAGCTAGCCTCACAGCCTTTGGTCTGCCAAATGAAACCAACGCATCAAGTGCGGCTCGAACAGTCCTGCCACTGAATAGAACGTCGTCAACTAGAACTACGGTTAGGTTCTCGAGGGATTGTTTAGGAATTGAAGTTGGGGTAACTGCTTTGCTTGGTTTAGAAGCAAGGTCATCTCTGAACATGGTGACATCGAGTTTTCCTACAGAATTAGCCGCGTCAAATTCTGGGTAATTCTTGGAA
>Ga0209769_1000661_pt1 | contig 13652 bp, 27 predicted proteins | sample LauGreSuBDMM15DN_2_FD_187569 | JGI IMG/M metagenome (GOLD analysis project Ga0209769, IMG submission 187569) | Freshwater lake microbial communities from Lake Michigan, USA - Su13.BD.MM15.DN (SPAdes) (version 3) | ecosystem: Environmental > Aquatic > Freshwater > Lake | place: Lake Michigan, USA...
GATGTAAGAATATACAATCTAGATGAAACATTTAAGACTATTGGTGAGAAAGAAAACTATGCTACAGAATTATGTAGAGGAGAAATTATTTGTCAATGGGACGATGATGATGTTGCTATGCCTTGGCACTTAAAGAATGTTGCAGAACAATTTACAGATGATGTTAATATTCTTCATTGGGCCACTGGTGTTTATTACAACAGCTCAGCTATTACAAATGTTGGATGGGTGGGTAACTCAGGTATTGTATTTAGGAAGTCTGCATGGAAAGCTATTGGTGGACATCCTATAGAGAACGCTGGTTACGATATGACATTTATAAATGCTCTTGCTCATTATGGTGGTAGAAAGTTTGCTGAGATGCCTAATGAAGATGCTAGCTGGTTCTATATGTGGGGAGGAAGAGGCTATCACATGAGTGGAATGGGTACAGACACTAGCGATAGAGCTAATGTTATTGAGAGACATTCAAATCATGTTGAGGTTCTTAGAATAAAAGGATTAATCCCTACAGGAGATGTGAATTTGAATCCTCATTGGGAACTTGATTATCAATCACAGCTCGAAGAATATGTTACAAAAAATAAAAGCAATCATAGTTAATCGTAATCTTGTAACAACTTTAAAGAATACGGTGGATTTCTTATTAAAGGAATCTAGAGTTGAGGTTATCATATACGATCAACAATCTACCTATCCTCCTTTGTTAGAATATTACAAAACTTGTCCTGTAGAGATTGTATATTCTAAAACGAATGGTGGACCTCATAGTGTTTGGGGGAATGATTTAAAACAACATCTAAAAAATTATTTCATAATAGCTGATTCAGATTGTTCTTATGAAGGAGTTCCAGATGACTGGTTAGATGTAATGTTAAACATTGCACAAAACAATATGAAGGTGGGCTTCTCTTTAGATCTAGATCTTCCAGAGACACCTCTTAGACAGAATATAATAGAATGGGAAAGTAGGTTCTGGGTTGATAAAAATGAGCATGGTTGGGTTGCTGATATAGATACTACCTTTGCATTATATCCACCCAGATCACCATTTACATATAGAGCAATCAGATTAGATAAACCTTATTGTATAAAACACATTCCTTGGTATTTGAATGAGATACCAGAAGAATGGAAATATTATCTAGAACATGCTTCAAGTGTATCAACTTGGGGAAGTAAACTCAAAAAACAATTAACATGAATACAGTAAGTAAATTTGGAAAGAGCTTCAATGTTGTAAAAACTGAATTAAACTCAAAGTTTTGGTCAGATCATTATGCAGGTTGGGAAAACTCTACATTCGATTTCATTATTCCTCGTCTTGATAAAGATAAAACATTCATTGATATAGGATCTTGGATTGGACCTATATCATTAATAACATCTCAGTTCTCTAAACAATGTATTTGTTTTGAACCAGATGGAATAGCACATGATGAGTTTAAACAGAACATAGATCTTAATAACATTAAGAACATTCATTTAGAAAATGCTGCTGTTTCTATACATCCTGAAATAGAATTAGGATGTGATGTACTTGGACAAAGTATTACAAGAGATTCATGTAAGACAAATGTAATAAAGTATAAATGCTTCTCTATAAAAGATATTCTTGACAAGTATAATCTATCTGAACAAGACATATCAGTGATTAAGATAGATGTTGAAGGTCATGAAACAGAATTGTTGAAAGACAAAACTCTGTGGGATTTAAACGTACCTATGCATATATCCTTTCATCCAGGATGGAAAGAAGATAAGGAAGCTTTCTTCGATAGTGTGATTCCTTTTTTAGAACATAAAAAAATAGATGTTTCTGATTTAGAGCATCTTGGCAACTTTTTCGATTTGACAATTAAATAAAAAAGCCTCCACTTAGGAGGCTTTATTCATTTTGACAGCTTCTTCTTTGACATGGGCCATTGAGCATTCCCTTGTTGTTTCTTACTCCTAACATCATCCGTACTATATTCTCTCATATAGTTTGAATTTGGTTTTGGATTAGGAACCTTTGGTGCTTTTTTTGGTTTTCCAGATTTCATTAACAACCCATTTTACATTTACCACCACTCATCATTTTCTTCATACCATTTTTAGCTTTTATTGTACCACCTGATTTCATTTTTGAATTCTTCATCATTGAACCATCAGGCATTTTATGCATACCACTTGATTTTACAGAAGCACCTTTCTTAGCCATCATTTTTCCACCACTTTTAAAATCTGGCTTTTTCATTTTACCACTCTGTAAATTTTGCAAAAGTTGACTAACAATCATATCTTTAGTCGAAGTAGGACTAGAATATAATCTATTTTTTTGAAGGACTTTTCCACTTTTATTTGAAACTGTGTACTTAAATGTTTCTGGATCTTCTTTATATAAAGGCATTAGCCTTCTTTGATCTCTCCAATTGGTAGTATCAATAGAAATCTTTTTATCATTGCCAAGTGCAACTTCCATCAATGGTGCTCTTTTTAAACTTTTTGCTGTCTTAGTAACTTCAGGGAGATCATATTCCTTAAGTCCATCTTGAGCCTTTTTAATTGGCTTCTTAGAAACAACCTTTGCACCATGTTTGGCTTTACCAGCATTCATCTTACCTGCTGAAATAATGTCAGCTTTAGTAATGCCTGTGTTACTGTCATAACCAGCTTTCACTGATTTCATTCCTAGACTTGTACCAGCTTTGGCTTTTGCAATTTTTTTCATGATTTATAAATGTTTTGTTTGAATTGTCGAATGTTTAGTAAATTTAAAAATAATTTGTATATTTTTCACAAAACCAAAATTTAATTAAATGTATGGAACCCACTGATGTTTTAAACCCTTTTGGAACCCACGAAATAGTGAAGGTTATTGATGAGAACAAGAAGCCTAACGAATGGTGGAAAGATTATGTCTCACTCAATGAACCTGAAATTGAAAATGAATTCTACATTCTTTTCCCAGATGGTTTTCTGGTTAAGAAAGGGAGAACCAAGTTCAAAACCAGTGACTATCTCAGAGATCAAAAGTATAAAAGCTTTAAATCCTATTACGAAGAAGTTCAGGTTTGAAGGTAATCCTAATATTTATGACTGGAAGATAAAACCTGTCATAGGTAATACGTACACTGTCAAAGATATAAATTCCATGAGACATCATTCTGGAGGCTGGATGGATATTGCAGAAGAAGATGTTTTAAAATGGAATGACTTTGTAGTAATTGATCAATTTGCTAAGTGAGTTGTCCTCATTGAGCGGACAACTGAATGACTTATCATTCATTGTGCTTTACATTACGTATTAATGTATGAGAAATCATACGTATTATTACATGAAGATTTAGTAAAAATTCATGCAAACTTGTTCACAAAAATCATTTGTTCACGTAATGTGAACATATTGTATGCATGAACGTATAATCTGCCAAATCTGATTAAAAATATATGTTTTGGCGTATAATTTTGTCGCACATTTAGTGAGTTTTTGCCACATAAAACTTGCCAACTGTCCCAAATATTGTAAGTTTTTGGGACGAAATGTCCAGTTTATTATGCAGAAAACTTAACTATATTTTGGCACCTTTTTCTATTTGCTGCCAATTATATGAAAATGACATTATACTGTGATTTACCTGGATAATGTAAACCACAGCTTACATTTTGACGCAAAATGCACATTATAATAAACATTATTAATCAATAATTTATGAACATACTACAAGTTGATTTCCCTTCTAGCCAATATATGGCAGAGGAACATCCTAAGAAACAAATATATCTTCACCACACAGCGGGAAGTCCTAATGGTGTGGGAACATTTGGTTGGTGGGCATCCAACACTGATAGAGTGGCAACCTGTGTTTCTATATCAGGAATTGGTAAAGGATGCATAGATGGTCAGATTATTCAAGGATTTAGTTCTAAGCTCTGGGCTTATCATCTAGGTTTACAAAAAACTACCTTTAGTAGCAAAAAGATTCCTTATCAACAACTAGATAAGATTAGTATAGGTATAGAGATATGCAACTGGGGACACCTCAAAGAGTCTAATGGTAAGTTTTATAACTACGTTGGTAAAGACATGACTGATGGTATTATCAAACTAGATAAACCATTCAAAGGAAATCAATATTTCCATAGTTACACAGATGCTCAGATAGATTCTGTAAGAGAGCTGCTCTTACTCTGGAATAAAAAATACAATATTCCACTAGACTATTGTGAAGATATTTGGGACATAACACCTAGAGCCCTCAAAGGAGAGGCTGGTGTATTCACGCACAACTCTGTACGTAAAGACAAGATTGATATTTACCCTCATCCAAAAATGATTGAGATGCTAAAGAATCTAACTTGACAATCTCTGTAATAAAATCGTGACAATTACGGAAGTTTTCCGAATTACGAGGGTAAATTTTACAACTTTTTACCTTTGTTAACTTATAAGTTACCAAATTGGGAACTTTTGTTAACCTTTAGAATAACTTCTTACTAATTCCCAAACTGTGAACTTTTGTCACGGGTTGGTATTGGTATTGGAAAATGTATTTGTCATCTACATAAGATGCGCTTGCGCCTGGATCTAACAGAGAGTTAATGCTTGCGCCTAGATATAATCCTTTGCTCTTCTTTATAATAGTTTTGGTCTCTGTGTTGGTAACTGTGTTTGTCACTGTAGGGATTTTGAAATCATTCGTTACATTCATTTTAAGCACGTCTCCCAGTACTTCTCCATTTACATAGGTGTTACCATATTCAAAAGGAGTTGTTGCACTGAAGCTCTTAATTTTAGGCTTCTGATCAACTAAGATTGTATCCCTAAGAACTTGTGTTTTTATCTTAGTTTTAGGGACATAGACAGTATCAATATATTGAACAAATACAGTGTCTGATTTTGTTACCGTTGTAAACTTATAAACCTCTTCTGCTTCAGGCTTTGGATAGACAATGAATGCAAGAATAACTCCTGCAAGAAATGCTAGAATAGCAATTTGGATTTTTTGTGCGTCAGGTATCATTGTAGTTCTATTTGGTGGTCTGTTAATAATTCGTAAAGTTTATCTCCACACTCTTGAAGAGTTTCATACTTCTCGTCTGATAGTTCGTGATATTTAATCTTTGATCTAAGCCATTGATTAAAGTCCCAAAGTACAGAATGCATATCACTGGCTTTATTAGCCATCTTGTATTCATGATAATCTTCAGGAAGATCGAATTCTAATATTGCTTTCATAGTGGGAATTTAATAGAATCTATTAAAATATTATAATTAGTTACTTTTTTTGACTCAGTTCTTCTCATATTGAATAGAATGATTCTACCACCTGTAGGTTTTGGAGGAGCACCACGTTCAATGTGCCAGCCATGAGATCCATCACCATATTCTTCTTTGTAAGTTCCAACAATGCAATGGTGTATTTCTTTCTGCTCTAGCTCATATTCACGTTTTCCACGATTGAATTTTAGAACATCTCTTACATCATTTCTACACCAGTTCTCATGTATGTGACCAAGAACAAATATATCCATGTTTTCATACATTTCAAGGGCTCTTGTGAGGTTGATTGCACCTTTTGTTACAATACCTCCACCACCAGAACCGTGAAAATACTTAAGATGTTTTATTAGCGTTGAAGAGTTTGAATTTAATTTTATAGAAATCCACCCACCATATCCACCCACCTGAACATTTGTTTTGTTCTTGTAATTGAGAAGATCTACAAATCTCTGTAGAACATCTGTCTCCTGGTACTTGATAATGCTAGTCTCGTGGTTGCCATATCCAATCACTGTAAGAAGATGTGCGTATGGAGTGAACCATTCTACAGCTGTTTCAATAACAGAGTCTAGATACATAGCATTGTTGTGCTCTGGTCTAATGTCTGATTTGTTAGCTCTACGATCACCACGCCCTTGCATGAGGCAAAACAAGTCTCCGTTTATAAAGATGGGTATCTTATTGGTCTTACAATAGTCTAGATGTTCTTTGAGTTTTGCTCTATCACACTTAGGATTATCCCAGTGTAAATCTGAAATGATTGCCAGTTTATAATCCTTTAGCTCTAAAGAATGTACATTCTTTAATATTCTTTCTAATTTAAACATTATGAGAGGCTTTAGTTGATTTGTTTATTGACCACATAAAAAGTTTTGGTCTTCTGCAATTAGTTGATTTTAAAAAGTTGAAATTGTAACGTACATGCTTAGAGCACATAACTAAAAAAATTAAATATAATATAATGGCTAGCAGTTCCACTTCTTTAATGCTAGAGATTTTCTTGTAGGCTTGCCATTAGGCTTTGTCATAGGTCCCTTAACACCAGACATCCTAGCACAGAAAGACTTACGCCTTTTTGCAGGTTTGCTGTCTGGATCAAGCTTAGATGGCTTAGTTGTTACAGCCATCTTCAACTTACTTCCAGGATTTGCTCTTCTATACGAGGCTACACCTTTACGATTAAGTCCTCCTTTGGGGTCCTTACCTTCAGATCTAGTCCAAGCTGCTGTCTTTGCCATATTATTTTTTTACACAGTTGTTAACTGTTTTACCACCTTTTTTCTTAGTGCCCTGTTTAACATATCCAGTCCAACAACTAATCTTTCCACCATTCTTTAGTGTAGAACCCTTAAATGGTCCTTTCTTTTTAACGAGAGGACCATTTGGAACAGGCGTAGCTTTGATTTTGTCAGCCATTATTTCTTACTTCTAGCTTTTGCAATTTTTTTAAATGTTTTGGCAAGTGATTTAGCTCTTCCAGTACATCCAGGTTTACTAATAGGTGTACATTTTCCTTCAGTACCTCTTTTTTTAATAGATGATGTAGCCTTCTGAATCCAATTCTTATCTGCCATTATTATTTCTTTTTAGAAACTTTACCACCCTTTTTCATTTTAGTGGCACCAAGTTCTTTGTCCTTAGTTAACTTAGGAGCAGCAACTTTTTTACCAGCTAATGTGCGCTCTTGCACCTTAGTGTAAGCACCATTAGGATCAATAGGACCCATACGTTTTGGTTGGGTTTTAACAACACCACCAGCTTGCATTTTCTTTTTCATAAACCCTTTAGCAATTTGTTGTTTTAGTGATTCAGGCTTGAATCTATTAAGAGAATATCCATTCTCATCATATCCAGGCTTACCTTTAAGCAATTGTCTATCTGCACTTTTATCTGCTTTTCTAGCTGCTGTAAGTCTTGCTTTTGTATAATCGCTATAGTCATATGATGATTTATCTTTTTTGGACATGGCTATATTTCTATCAGCATCTGCATATTCCATATCTCTTTCTTTCTTAAAGTAAGCTGTACTATCAGCTGTAGGCTTTACTGATTTACCAGTTTGAGCTTTCATCATGTCAACAGCTCCACCATACTTCTTGTAACCCATTTTGTTTCTAACTGGTGTAGGAAGTTTAGCTAATCCAGGATTCTTACCTTTATCAACAGACTTCAAAGATCCACCCATTTTCATCATAGGTTTTTCCATCATAGGGTTTGCCATCATGGTGTTACCCATCATTGCTTTCTTAGGAGCAGTTCCACCCATTTTCATTTTCTTTTTCATCATTATTTTTTTATAAGTTTCAATGATTTTAATTTACTAATAATTGTGTTTGCTTCATCCTCAGCAAGAGTTGCTATCTCTTCTGAATTTTTTTCAGCATCCCATTTATACAAGAGCAAAGCAAGATGTACAGTTTCATGCATAATCGCTGTCTTCTGCTCATCTGCGCTATATCTTTTAAACGTACCCATATTCAAGAAAAGAAAAGGTTTGTAAGGATCTTTAGCTATAAGTTTTTTGTCATCTGGATCATAGTTTGTAAGTCCATAGATGTAAACTCCATTGCCTTTTGTCTTATCAACCTCTTCTGCTTGAGCATCTTTTAGATTTAGCCCATGCATTTCTTTTACATTATAAAACTTAAATATATCAGTTGCATCCTTACCTATTATAAGAATGTAATCCCCCATATCAAAGTTTATAATATCCTGCACAACTATTATTTCTTTTTAGTTGTTGCCTTAATCTTCTTCCCTTGCTTGAGCATAGCAGCAGTGGGTTTTTTCCCACTACCTTTGTTTGCTCTAATATTGTCCCACAAACCTCTTTGTGAAACTGAGCCATCAGCTCTTTTAATCATTTGCTTCTTCATCATCTTTGTTAATGGTTAGCTGTGTAGGGGCAGGTTTGATTTTTCCTTCTTCAACGCTTTTAGCCATAATGCTGTCAAGAGCTGTGTTAGCTTTGTCAGCTAGAATGATTGCTGGAGCTTCTGGAAGGTTTAGAATGCTTCTTACAGCATTAACCACTATTGCAAATTCCTGACCAGTTAGTTCAATTTTCTCATCTGGAGACCAGATATACTTTTGTGTTGGATCGTAAGACATAATTGTTATTGGTTTATAAAGTGATTTCAAATGATATTGAGCCCGTTGTCTTGATACTTTTTGAAAGATTCAATCTAATGTTATAGATGTTATGAAACTTTAATATCTCATCAAGCAACATTTCTATATACTTGGGATGACTAGGGGCAAGTCTAAATTGATAAGAATGAGTGCTCTTTGTTATTTGCAATGCAGAAAGCTCATCGATTGAGTCAATCATACCCTCTAGTCTTGCAAAGTAGATCATGTCGTTATCCTGCATGATCTCTGGAAAGAACTTCCTTACTATCTCCATTAAGACAAAGTTAGTAAATATTTAGTTTTTGCAGCTTCTCCAGATAATGCATCTGCAAGATTTGCTATGTCATGATAACTATTTGATTCCCCATAAACTTTTAGGGAAGAAGCAAAAGATATTAATTCACTAACCACCATTGCTACCTCTGCTGGTCCTATTGGATCAATCTTTAATGACATTGGTTTTCTTGCAGTGTATCCCATTATTTTCTCTATAACATCATCTCTGAAGTCCTGTAGATACTCATATAGTTTACCCGTAGCTTTGTGTTCAGCATAGCTAGAAGTTTGCCAATGTAATAAATGTAATTGCTCCTGAAAGTAAGTTAACTTAGAAGCAATGGATTCGAGAGTCATAGTCCCTGGTCCATTGCTTTTGTTAATCATTTCCTCTGGGAATAAGGATTTTGCCATAATTTTTAATTAGAATTGTTATTATCCACAACCTTCTGAATTGCTACAAGAAACAGTTCCACCAGTAATTACAAGTCCAGCATCTCCTGTTACAGCTGTAGAAGAACATACGATTGAAATTGTATCTGCATTAATAGGTGCTCTTACAAATCCACTACCACAATCTGTATATGAATATAAAAGTGTTCCTGCTGTTTCATTAGATATTGTATAACAGAAACAACCACTTGATGTTGTTGTAGTTGTAGTTGTTGGACTAGCAGTCGTAGTAGTAGTTGTACTACTTGTGCTACTAGTTGTAGTAGTTGTTGTAGGAACGTAATTACAACACTCGTTTGCATCAATCTCCACCCAGTTACCCACCTTTGGTTTGAATCTTTGTAAAATTAAACTACCCGCAATGACACGTCCTGAACCATCATAACGTACAAAGGCTTTTAGTTTATTGTTATTTGCCATTATACTGGAGCAGTAGTAGTGGTAGTGGTAGTAGGTGCCACTGTTGTAGTAGTGGTAGTGGTAGTGCTACTTGTACTTGTACTTGTAGTGGTGGTGCTACTTGTACTTGTAGTGGTGGTTGTTGTAGGATTGCAGCACTCATATGCTGGAATCTCTACCCAATTACCCACTTTAGGTTTCTGTCTTCTTAGGACTAAGCTACTTGACACTACACGCCCGCTACCATCGTAACGCACGTACGCTTTCAAATCTTTTCTATTGTAAGCTGCCATAATTTTTTACGGTTAATAGTTTAAGTTATATTTATTTTTTAGTTCTTTAAGTTTATTTGCATAGAACCATGTGCAATATTTTTGAGACTGTTCATCATTAAGAATTGCATCTAGATGAGGATCTTGTGTAGGATCTCCACCGTTGTGATATTTTCCTTTGTAGAAGCAATGGTACGTTCCGTTGTGTGGAGATACAATTCCTGCGTTGTGAAACAATGTGTTTTCTTCTAGTCTTTCAATTGGATCAGTTGCCCAAGAGAAATTCATTTCTTTAATCACTTTTGTTTCTTGTCCTCTAAACCAGAGATTCCAAAGTACACCCCACATATCTGCACACCAACTTTGATATCCCTTATTTTCATTTTCAAAGAAGTCTCTATTTACTTTCTGTAGATAGGTTCTTATTAATAACGAATCATTCATCACCTTGTTCCAGAATGTAGCATCAACATCTTTAAGAAAGTATTGTGCTCCTCCTGAGTGTTCGTTGTTATCAATAGCTATTTGCTTATCAACACCAACTAAACTCATCACTTCTGCAAGAATATCTCTAGTCTTATACTCTTCCAACTTATTTGGAAGAACGTCATTCTGTTTACTTTCAAAATATCTAGCGTTAATGTAGCTGTTTGTATCTGACAAATAACATACATCATCCTGTGTGTAATCATCTACATTGAAATTCTTTGTGAATAGCACATCAGAATCGCAGTAGAATATTGCTTTGTTACTAAGATCTGGATTTTCCTTGAAGTGTTTCCACAGTGTCCAAGGTCTGAGAATTGGAATGTATATAGGTAAATATTTATCTAAATCACCCTCGTCTTGATAGAAATGAAACTCTGCTTCTGGATACAAATTGATAACTTGTTCCCATTTTGTGTTCTTCGCTCTTCCTGTTGGAATGTAAAGAAGAACAATTGCTTTATCAGAGTGTCCTATTTCTTTAAGACTTTCCAACCATAGATGCACTTGCCATGTAAAATAAGTGTCATCTGGCTGAGCGCAGATAAATCTAAGATCCTTCATATGTAGTTGTTATTGGTTTCTATTCTATAGAGTGGTAGTGGTAGTCGTAGTTGGAGAAGCAGTGGTGGTAGTGGTGGTAGTAGTTAAACTAGCAGTCACCTTAATCAACTGATCAAGCTGATTTGAGATTTGCCAAAGAAGATTTGATTCTTGTGACCATCCTATTTGTTTTGGAGCTATTCCCATGATTGTTTGTTTTAATTTAATTGTTAAAGATGACTGGAAACTATCTTCCTTGTCCTCTGTATTTACTTACCTTTTTACCCTTTGGGGTGTTCATGTTTCTAGCTTTTCCATTTCTCCTTTTCCCAAAGGAGATCTTTCTAGATTCAGCTGCAACTTTTGCTTTAGCCATAACTCATTCATTTTCAATAGTGTGAATTTATAAATAATTATTCATTATTCACTAATGCTATTATTTTTTGTCTTATTAATCCATTTATCTATAGAAGCAATACCAAATGCACCTAGTGTAATCACCATGAATCCATCAAATATGAATTCATTAATGATAAGCTGTTTGCCAAGAAAACCTGAAGTTAGATCTATAATAAGAGAAATCACCATCATGAAGAAAGCAATGAACCCCACTACAGCCTTTTCATTAATGCTATTGTTGTCATTGAATAAATCTTTTATGAATTGTTTCATGTGATTACTTGATAAGATGTTTTACCATTTACTCTAATAGCTTTTAACTTTTGTTTTCTGTTTGCTCCTTTAGCATAGCTGACATGAACCCAGTCAGGATTAAAATCTGTGCCAAACTCCCAGATCAATTGGTCAAAGTCAACTTTCTCTTTGATGAAATCAAATACCATTCTATTAGTAACATCTCCATTACCACCATCCATATCGATATCAATAGCTTGACCCTTACAATGTTGACTGGATAAACTCCCCTTAATGAAAGAATTAAGAGCCTTGCTTCTGTACCCAGAGCTTATAAAAATTGGAGTATTAAAATGCTCACGGATTGGCTCAAATACTTTTTCAGCTAATAACTTAAAGTTTTCTAAATGTTCTGCGCTTGGGGTGTTATCAATACCCTGACGTTTAGCAGTATCACTTCTAGTTATTTCTGCTAGTCTTAGATGCTTTGAAATCTGCATAATCCATTAAGCTAAACTTGTGTAAATTTTAGTGATGTATTCCAGAAGTAGTAATGCTCCAATGATGATGCCACCTGTCCATGTAATCTTTCTTCTGAATTCATCTTGCTTCTCAATCTTTTTCTCCATTAATATCACCTTGTCTTCCAGTATTTCTATCTTATCTATAAACCCACCAGACTTTGTTAAAGGATTGCCTAAAATTGCATCCACCACTTGTGTAAGTTTCCCATCAATAGAAGACATTTTCTCCTCCAAGTCATAGAGACGTTGATCCATACTCTTTAATTCGTTGTTAATTTGCTGCTGATAAGGTTCAGATTGCATGATTGATTATTTTAAATGGATTAAAACAGCAAAGCACACCCCTTTTGAGGTGTGCTGTGGAGTTTTTAGTTGGACGAGTTATTCAATTCTGGCGAATATTAGTAAATTTAGAACATGTATTCATAACTACCAAAAGTTCATATATTTAATTTATAAAAACCAATAACTAAGTGATTAATATAGAGAAAAGTAGAATCGAATTCTTCAGAGAATTATTCGAAAAGATGCCTTATGGTAAAGGAGTTGAGGTGGGAACATTCAAAGGTGAGTTCTCAAGAGAGATTGTTAGTAAGTGGAATGGTAATCTCTACATGGTGGATGTTTGGAGACCACTAGGACAAGAATACATTGATGCTAGCAATCACATTAATTTTGGAAGTGGTCTCTATCATGATGCTATCAACAACATCAAAGGCTTTGAGGATAGAGCCATTATGATTAGAGCAACTTCTGCAATCGCTAGTGACATCTTTGCAGATGAAAGTCTAGATTTTGTCTACATAGATGCCAATCATGCTTATGAATTTGTCAAAGAAGATATTGATAAGTGGTGGCCCAAGGTGAAGAAGGATGGATGGATATGTGGACATGACTTCTTAAAAATTGATTGGTGGTCTGATGAATCTTTTCATGAAAATAAGATTGACAAACACATCTGGAGTGGAACCCACTATCATGGATTGTTTGGCGTTAATCCAGCTGTAGAAGAGTTTTGTAAAGAAACAGGAAACAATGCCTATATTACGAATGAATTTTTTGGAAGCTGGTTCGTAAAGAAGAAATAACTATATGCAGAAGATGAGAAAAGCCTATGTTCTCTATGGGACAGAAGCGTATCTACCAACACTAGAGCAATGTGCTCTCTCCATCACCGCAGTGAGTGATATACCAGTGTTGATCTACTTGATGGGGGATAGTAGCATTTTCCTCAAGTATAATATATATATACACAAAAATGCTACAATTATTCCTTGGCATATAGATTTGACTGATAATGATCTGTATGACAAAGATTTAACTGGTAACTTCTACATCAAGCGTGGTAACAAGGACATCTACAATATTCTCACTGAGCGAATAGCAATCATTGAAGATGCTTTATTGAATTATGCAGACACTGTTGTGTATGTAGACAGTGATTCTGTTGCTACAGAAAACCTAGATAGAATATTCCACATGTACAATGGTGAGTCTTATGTGCTTGCTACAGATGGGATATATGAATGGATGTTCTATGATGGTAGAGGTGCATGTGAGACAAGAGATGATATGACAGGCACAACAGAATACAATGCTTGTCAACTCTTCAATGTAGATCAATCTGTTAGGAAAACATACAGAACAACAAATCTTTTTATAGCTGGT
>Ga0209769_1000675_pt1 | contig 13554 bp, 14 predicted proteins | sample LauGreSuBDMM15DN_2_FD_187569 | JGI IMG/M metagenome (GOLD analysis project Ga0209769, IMG submission 187569) | Freshwater lake microbial communities from Lake Michigan, USA - Su13.BD.MM15.DN (SPAdes) (version 3) | ecosystem: Environmental > Aquatic > Freshwater > Lake | place: Lake Michigan, USA...
GGGATAGTCCGGTCACCAAAATCACGCTTAATAGGCTTGCTCACGATTCCTCCATCTGGTCTACGAGCGATAGCCTACGCGTGCAATGGAGCAGAACGCACAACGAGAACTTCGCTCAGCCGATCCCGAATGGACCGCCAGCGAATCGATGGCTCATGTCTCTGGCGCCCTGAAATCAGATGGGCCAGCATTGGTATTTGGCCGCTCATCACTCACCCATGTTCCTCAAGCCATCAGCCTTGTCATCGCAACGACAGGAAGCTCTGGCACTCCTAAAGAGGTTGGTCTTTCTGCATCCGCGCTTATCTCTTCAGCACGTGCATCCAATAAAGCACTCGGTGCGCAACCTGGAAACACATGGTCACTTCTCTTGCCTCTTTCACATATCGCAGGAGTTAACGTAGTAATTCGCGCACATGAACTTGGAAGCGAACCAATTGATCTGCGCAGCCATAAAGGTGAATACCCTCATGCACATTTCACAGCCATCGTTCCCACACAATTATTTAAAGCTCTTCACGAAGATGATCAACTCCTGAAGCATCTGACTGGCGCAAAGGCTGTCTTAGTTGGTGGAGCAGCACTTGCAGCAGATCTGCATCTTGCGGCCACGAAGGCTGGGATCAATATTGTTGTGACATATGGAATGACTGAAACAACAGGTGGGTGCGTCTATGACGGAGTACCACTTGATGGTGTGGAAATTTCCATCACATCTGAAAAAAGAATTGCAATTAAAGGAACTGTTCTGGCACAGACTTACCTTGGAGCTGAATTACTCTGGGATGCGCAACTCAAAGATGGATGGTTTCTCACATCTGACTTGGGACGTATGGAGAATGGAAAACTTGTTGTTGAAGGTAGAAGTGATGATGTGATTATCTCTGGCGGAGAAAACATCTCACTGAGTGCCATCGAGAGCTCTCTGCACAGTCACTTTCCTCACGCATCATTTGCTGCCTTCTCACTCAAGGATGCGCAGTGGGGACAATCTCTTCACGTGGCAATTGCTGGAGACGGTGCAACAACTGATGATGAGATTTCACAGTATCTATCTGAGCACTTTGGAGATTTCAGTAAACCCAAGGGATATCTCCATATTTCTGAACTTCCGCTCATTGGTATTGGTAAAGTAGATCGCATCAAACTTGCAGAGCTCTATATGGAGGCCTCACATTAATATTTGGATTCAAGGAGCTCGTCCTCGCACGCTTCCTGCAGCAGTTGCCCCCGTCATTGTTGCAACAGTGCTTGCAGGTAAAGAGTGGAAGCCTCTTCAGGCACTTCTTGCACTCATTGTGAGTTTGGCTCTACAGATTGCAGTCAATTACTCGAATGATTACTCCGATGGAATTCGCGGCACCGATGATGATCGCGTGGGCCCTGTTCGCCTCGTTGCTTCAGGTCTTGCATCAGCACAGTCCGTAAAGCGCGCAGCGCAAATCTCATTTCTCGTTGCATGTATTGCAGGACTTGTTCTTGCATCCCTATCTGCATGGTGGGTCATCCTTGTTGGTATTGCTTCCGTACTTGCAGCATGGGGCTATACCGGTGGCCATGCTCCATACGGTTACCGAGGATTTGGTGAACTCTCTGTATTCACATTCTTCGGTGTGGTTGCAACTGTGGGTACTTTTTATGTTCAAACTCTTGAGATAACACTCGCAGCATTTGCAGCATCTATCCCAATGGGTGCACTCTCCTGTGCTCTGCTTGCCATCAATAACATTCGCGATATCCCAGGTGACCAAGCTGTTGGCAAGAAGACTCTTGCTGTGAAGTTAGGCGATCAAAAGGCCCGAAAGTTCTTTGTAGGACTTTTGATTACTGCATATATCTTTCCAATTTTCACCGGTCACACACTGGCTCTCCTGACATTGGCAACTGCACCTGCCGCCTATGCAATTGCTCGAGAAGTACTTGCTGGGGCAAAGGGCGCCGATCTCATTCCATTACTTGGCAGAACCGGTCAATTGCAGCTGCACTTCGGGCTCACCTTCGCTCTTGCACTCTCGTTTTAACGAGTAAGCAGAGCTAGATACAAAGGATTAGAATCTCCTTATGGTTCGCGCGCTCCTCATTCTCTTGCCTTTGGCACTTACCCTCTACACATTTGTGGACTGTGCGATGCGCGATGACTCGCAAATTAAGAAGATTCCTAAGTGGGGTTGGTTGCTAGCAATTCTCTTCTTGCAGCCCTTTGGTGGAATCGTTTATCTCTTCATCGGACGCAATCGTGGCCCTAAGGGTCCAAAACCTGGGAAGAAGCGCATTCTTCCTCCCGATGACGATCCAGATTTCTTACGTAGTCTGTAACTCTCTTCGGCGCTTACCAATCAGTTCCAGAACAATGACTGAGATGTTGAGTGAGACTGCGATAGAAGCACTCAGAAGTATGAGTGATACATCAGCAAGCAGAGCATAAACAAACCAGAGAGCAATACTGATCGAGCTCACACTCAGTCCACTGATGGATACTGCAGTATCAGCACCAGCATGCAAGTTCTTATAAGACCTAACAATTTGAGGTGCTTGTGCAAAAACCACAAGAATCAGAATCGTAGAGACAACAGCACTGGGTAGATTGAGAATGAGCGCTGAGAGAGCTGATGCATATACCGATAGAAGCGCAATAGATTTCAGATTATTCTTCATGATTGCCATGATCACACTCGCATTAACGAGCGCTGCTCCTATATTTGTTAAAAGCACAGAAGGTGAGCTGATATCAAAACCATATGCACCCCAGCAAGTAGAAGTTCCAAACAGGAGTAACCACGAGATCAGACTTACTCCACGTCCATGACCAAGGCGACGAACACGCAGTGCTTGTGGAAGTCCAAAGAACATTCCGAGGCCACCTGCAATAAAACCAACTACTTCTGCAGAAATCATCTAGTCAAGGCTTCTTACAAACCTGAGTAAGTATGTTTGCCGGATCCCCACACATTGACATAGACATAGTTAAATAAGAATGTTGAACCTGCAAAGATGCAGAGCCACGCTGCGCGTCGACCACGCCAACCCACTGTCACGCGAGCATGGAGATAGGCCGCATAGGCAACCCAGGTAATAAATGCCCACGTCTCTTTTGGATCCCAACCCCAATAACGTCCCCATGCACTCTCTGCCCAGATCGCACCAGCAATGACTGCAAAGGTCCAGAGCGGGAATACAAATGCAACGAGGCGATAAGAAAGTTGATCAAGAACATCTAGGGATGGAACTCGCTGTAACCAAAGAGGACGTTGGCCACGTGCTTCTACTCGCTCAAGATAGAGATATGCACCAGCTACTACGTTGGCAAGTAGGAATACTCCGCCAGAAATGATTGCTGCCAATACGTGAATGACTAACCACGTTGATTTCAGCGCAGGAACAAGTGGTGCGCTATTGCGATAGAGCAGAGTAATTGCTGTACCAAGTGTTAAGAGAACCGAGAGTGAGACAAAGAGCCCAAGCCAGCGAAGATCATATTTACGAAGGGCTGCAAGATAGGCGCCGGTAAATGCCAAAGCTCCCGTAATAGAGAACTCATACATATTTCCCCATGGGACATGTCCATTTGAAATTCCACGAGCCACGATGCCTGCGAGAAGGAGGATGAAACCAAGAATCATCATTGCAGTTGCAATGCGTGCTGACTTCTCTGTTCGCTTGTAATCAAGAGTCTTCAGAAGAAGGTTTCCATCTGTTGAATCAGCAGCCTCAGGTGCTCGCACAGCAAAGGCTGTTTCGAAGGCGTGTGCGATAAAGGAGATAGTAAAGACAGCCATTGCGGAATACACACAGTAATTTGAGATGTAGGCCCACGTTGTCTGCATTACTTCTCTCCCTTAATAGCGCTTACAAAATTCTCTATCTCAACATCAAGTCCTGGCGCACTGTTCTTTGCAAGTCCTGCAACTTCTACTCCGGCAGATGTAGTGCGAACCCAGATTCGACGACGACGACCATAGAGTGAAGAAAGTAGACCTAGGATGGCAAGAATAGCGCCGATGAGCGCATAACTCTTTCCGGGATCATCGACGAACTGAAGATTGACCCACGGAATAACTGTCTCGAGTGTGATGGAGCCCTCAGGATAGGTAAAGGTTTCACCTGGCTTGACTGAACCTAAACCGACTTTCTCTAACTTGCTTGTATCAATTCTGTATACGGATTGGGGAATGCCTGAATCAAGACCTAGATCGCCTTTCCAAATAGAGAAGAGAAGTTTGGGATCTAAGAGTTCAGGAAATATTGATACAGCGCCTTGGTCACTGGTGCGCGCATTTGTTGGAACGAAGGAAGATACAAAGCCAATTTGTGGCTGTGCATCGGGGACTTTGATCGAACCAATAGAGCGGAGATTGCCATCCTGTGGCAGGAATGGAATAGGTCCCTGCAAGGCAACATTTCCTTCTGAATCTCTCACCGTGACAACTGGGCTATAACCATTTGCTTGCAAGTAGACGCGGGTATTGCCAAAGGTGAGGGGCTTATTAACTTTTATCACTTTCATATAGGTGCTGCCGTTATCAGTGATTGTGACCCATGCTGTGTAATCTTTTGGAGCATTGGTCACCGGATCATATTCACCCAGGAATTTATCGAGCTTAATCTCAAATGTCGGAAGTGATTTTTCACCTGTGAGTTTTCCAAATGAGACTGAGTCATAGGAAGTTGCTACGTTAACAAAGCGCTCACCCACGTTAACGATTGCTTCACCGCGCATTCCAAAGAGAGAGCCGAAGCTGACACCAACAAGAATCAAGATAAGTGAGAGGTGAAAGAGGAGATTTCCTGTCTCTCGCACAAAACCTTTCTCGGCAGAGATTGAATTGCCTTCGATACGCACTCTGAATCTATTCTTCTTAAACCAGAGCGCTGCGCGATCGAGCGACTCAGCTCCACCTGCAAACTCCTGATGGTGCTCAAGCCTTGATAGATTCTTTGGTGTCACAGGTGGTTGAGCACGCATCGCCTTGTAATGCTCAACGCTACGTGGCAGAACACAACCGATGAGTGAGATGAAGAGCAAGATATAAATAGCACTAAACCAAGGAGACCCATAAACATCAAAGAGTGAGAAGCGGTCATACCATTTAGCTAAATCTGGATTTGTAGTGAATAACTCACGCACTGCAATCTGATTGGTAATGCGCTGAGGAATCAACGAACCTGGAATTGCGGCAATACCCATCAGCATCAGCAAGATAAGCGCCGTACGCATACTTGTGAGCTGGCGCCATGCATAACGAATGAGGGCCAGAAAACCTAGTTCCGGTACTTCAATCTCTTTGCTCATTAGATCACCGGTGCGAAATCTGAAATAAGGGAGCGCGTCTCAATCATGAAATCTGTCCAAAGACCAGTTAATTGCAGAAGGCCAATAACAATAAGTAGGACTCCGCCCACCTTTGAAACTTTATTACCGCTCTTCACTAGTACTTTGCGCAGCTTCTCAGATTTATCTAGAAATACACCGGATGCGATAAATGGAATTCCAAGTCCAATGCAGTAACCGAATGACAACACAGCTCCGCGCACTGCACTCGATTCTTGGAATGCCAGTGCCTGCACACTCGCCAGCGCTGGACCAATACATGGCGTCCATCCAACTCCAAAGAGGAATCCGAGCAGTGGTGCTCCAATGAGTCCACCATTGGTTGCAATCTTTGGCTTGATTGTTGGCATGAAAGGAAATGCTCCGAGGAAGATCACTCCCATAAGAATTGTGAGAACTCCGAGCACTCGAGTAATCGCCTCTTCATTAGTGGCTATCCGTGCACCTAGTTCACCAAAGAGAACTCCATAGGAGATAAAGAGGGCGCTAAAACCAAGGACAAAGAGCACAGAACCTAGGAAGAGTTTTCCGCGGGAGTTAGAAAATCCTGCGGCAAAGGAGAGGTAGCCGGGCACAAGTGGAAGCACGCATGGAGAGATAAAGGAGATGAGTCCTGCAAGCACAGCAATAGGAAAAGCTGTCAGTAAGAAACCATCCATGATGTGGTTGACAACAAATTCTCTCATTCTGCTCTCACCTCTTCAATGAGGGCAGTAAGGGATGCAACTGTGACCACACCAGAAACTCGTGAGGCAACTTTGCCGTTTCGATCAATAATCACAGTTGTGGGAATTGCATTGGCTGGTAGAGATTTACTAAATCCAATCAGGATTGAATCATCAATCAGCGTTGGGTATGGGGTTCCGCGCTTTCGCGTGAAAGCCTCAGCATTAACAGGGTTATCGCGTGTAAGGATTCCAATGAATTGAACATCAGAGAAGGTGCGAGAGAGCGCTGCCAGAGTTGGCTCTTCTGCTCTGCATGGTGAACACCATGATGCCCACACATTAACTACTGCAATTTTGCCGGGGGTGAATGTGAAGTTCTCTCCACTGAGCGTCATCCCTGAAATTGCAGGAGCAGCAATTCTGCTGCCCGCTTTCATCTTTGTAATTGCCCCACTACCTGCAATAAAACTCTCTTGAGCTTGTGATGCTCCACCATTGCTGCAGCCAGTCAGAAGCATTACCGATGCGAGAGCGATGGCAAGTTTTTTCATACTATTTTGGAGGAAGAAGATGCTTAGCAGGTTCGGAATATGAAGTACCAGAAATCATTCCTTCATCATCAAAGTGAACGCTGGTCACTGATGCCAATGTGCACTCACGCTTGCGTGGGTCATGCAACATGCTGCGTCCCTCAATGGCACTTCTTAAAATCCAAATAGGTAGCTGATGTGAAACAACGATTGCATCTTTACTCTTCGCTGCTTTATTAGCATCAAAGATTGCAGCAAGCATTCGAGAGATTTGCTCTTCATAGGGTTCTCCCCATGATGGCTTCCACGGGTTATAAAGATGGCGCCATGCAGATGGATGCTTGAGCACTCCACTACCTAATTCAAATGATTTTCCTTCAAAGATATTTGCAGCTTCAATAAGTCGATCATCGGTCTTGATATCAATTGAGTGCGCACGAGATATAGGAGCTGCTGTCTCTTGCGCTCTCTGTAGTGGTGAGACGTGAAGAGCGCCAAGATCAATTGACTTAGACCATTCACCAATTGTTTGTGCCATCTCTTGTCCGCGCTGTGAAAGTCTCCATCCAGGCTGACGTCCATAGAGAATCTTGTTGGGATTCTCTACTTCGCCATGGCGAATGACGTGGACAGTTGAACTCATGGGGTAAGCATAAAGCGTCGAAAAACCGCCTCAATCGCTAAGGTAGTGACATGGCACTCACCTCGAAACGAGCAGCCTTCTTCGATGTAGATAACACCCTTGTTCGAGGGTCCACGCTCTACTTCCTTGGAAGAGGCATGTACCAGCGTGGCTTCTTCACCAACGCTGATATCTCTCGCTTTGTTGTCGCCAATATTCGATTCCGCATGACGGGGACTGAGAAGAAGGAAGTCATCGAGAAATTCCAAAATGCAGCCACAGATTTTATTGGTGGCCATGCAGTTGATGACATCAAAAAGATTGGTGAAGAAATTTATGATGAATTCGTCTCGCCAAAGCTCTGGCAAGGAACATTTGAAATTGCCAAGTCACACCTAGATAAAGGTGAAGAAGTCTGGCTGGTGACAGCTGCTCCACAAGATATGGCAAACATCATTGCTCAGCGATTAGGGCTAACCGGTGCACTCGGAAGTAAGGCACACATTGAAAATGGAATCTACACCGGCTCTCTCGATGGCAAGCTTCTTCACGGAGCTGAGAAGGCGATAGCAATTCAAGGTTTAGCCAAGGAACATGGTTTTGATCTAGAAGATTGTTATTCATACTCTGATAGCCATAATGACATTCCATTGCTGCAAGCAGTGGGGCATCCTTGTGCAATTAATCCAGATGCTGTTCTGCGCATTCGTGCACTTGCCGAAGGGTGGCCCATCCATGATTTCCGCAGAGCACGTTTTCTCAATCGATTGCTCGGTCCAGCAGTAAGTCGACTTGCTGCACTTGCAACGTTGCTTACTCCTCGCAAGCGCTAGATCTGCCTCACTTTCAATCCAATTAGCGCACACACCTCACTTACGGCTATCGTTGGCAGGTTATGGAAATTCGCTCTTACGCTGACTATCTACGCGCACTCGATGATGCCGCTTTAATTTCCATGTTCAACCACCGCCCTGATCTTGTAACGCCGGTGCCGCCAGATATGGCAAGCCTTGCTGTGCGCGCATCCTCTGCCCCCAGCCTTGCTCGCGCAGTAGATGCGCTCAATAAGTGGCAACTCCAAGTTCTAGAAGTCTGCGCAATTCTTCCTGAACCATTCTCTGAAAAAGATGTCACTGCTCTGACAGAGAAATCAGCTCTCTTTGTTATTCCTGGGCTTATTGAGCGGGGCCTTCTCTATACGGATAAAGATGGACTTCGCACCCCCACAACTCTCAAAGAAGTTCTCGGCAATGAGATTGCAGGCCTTGGCCCTGCATCAATGTCAAAGTTGAAGTTAAAGAAGTTAGATGAAGTCCCTGCTCCTTCTAAGAAAGTTCTCGATGCAATGGTCTGGGGACCACCTCGTGGAGCGATTGCAGATATTAAGAAGCCAAGTGTGGGTGTTCAGTGGCTGCTTGAAGAAGGATTCCTTATTCCATTTAACCAACAGACTGTTGTTCTTCCACGTGAGGTAGCAATCTACTTACGTGGGAATACAGTCCATCGCGAACTAGAAACATCTCAGCCATCGGTGACTGGCAGCAAGCGCGATATGCGCAATGTCCAGTTAGCCGCGATTGCAAATATCACCACCTTCCTGCGATGGACCGAAGAAGTACTTAACTTCTGGGCGCAAGAGCCAGTTACAGCACTTCGTTCTGGGGGCTTGGGTGTCCGTGATCTAAAAGAGTTATCTCTTCACCTGGGTGTCGATGAATCCTGCACAGCATTTGTCGCTGAAGTTGCATACCTATCAGGGCTTTTGACAATTGATCCTGATGACAAGATTTTGCCCACACATCAATTTGATATCTGGTTGACGCAGAACGCATCTGTGAAGTGGCAGTTACTGGCATCAGCGTGGCTGAGCACCTCTCGCGTATCTGGCCTCGTTGGAAAAGAGGGCAGTAAAAATGTTGCACCACTTGGGCCAGAGTTAGATCGCTCATCTGCTACAACAACCCGTCGCCTCACACTCACTCTTTTGCAAGAAAATTCTCAAATAGCAGTAGATATTGATTCACTCTTTGCAGCAGCCACCTGGCTTGCACCGGCAAAGCGTGCAGGTGGATTACAGAAGGATTACATTCTCTGGGCTATGCGCGAAGCTGAATGGCTAGGCATAACAGGACAAGGCGTTTTATCCTCATATGGCGCTGACTTCCTGACAGGTGGCGATAGCACATCAGTTGATACCGATCTTCCTAAGGCCGTTGACCACATTCTTATTCAGAGCGATAACACTGCAATTGCTCCAGGACCGTTAGAACATGAAGTAGCACAAGAGCTTGCACTCATTGCAGATGTCGAATCACGCGGTGGTGCCACAGTATTTAGATTCTCTGAAGGATCAATCCGCCGAGGACTTGACCATGGTCGCACTGGCGAAGAGATTGCAAAGTTTCTTGCAAAGACTTCCAAGACCCCAATGCCACAACCTCTTGAATATCTCATTGCAGATGTTGCAAAGAAACATGGAAAGTTGCGCGTTGGAAATACCGCATCCTTTATTCGCTGTGAAGATTCGGCGCTCATCACCCAGATTCTTGGAGATAAACGTCTTGATGTTCTAGGCCTTCGAAAGATTGCACCTGAAGTTCTTATCTGTGGGCACGATGCAACAGAGGCAATGAATATTCTGCGCAGTTGTGGTTACTTGCCAGCTGCTGAGGATTCACGTGGACTTCTCTTAAGCGGTCCACGTATTCAACGGGCACAGACAAAGGCGCGACCACCACGCATCATCGGTGAATACGAGCGACCAGATGAGATTCAGATCGAAGGTGCGCTACGCGCGCTGCGTACCGGTGAGAAATCCAGCCGCAAGCAGAGCACGATGCGCAACATTGCAACTGAAGCACTCGGTTCATTGCCACGATCGACAGCAAATGAAACTCTTGAACTCTTAAGTGATTACTTGCAGAATCAACCAACTAAGTCGCTATCTATTGGTTATGCCGATAACAATGGTCTTGTCTCACATCGAATCATCGATCCTCTGAAATTATCTGCAGGATCACTGGTTGCGCGCGACCATGCCACCGGTGAAGTGCAGACCTTCAGAATCGCGCGTATTACGGGGGTTGCTGCCTTATGACGAGCGAGAAAGCCTCCGAATACGGCAGACTTGAGCCTATGTTGGCACCCCTTGAAGCATTGGTTCGGTGTGAATCCCCCACTGACGATCTTGATGCGTGCCGCGAGGTAGTTCGACTTGCAAGCGATATTGCAACGCGCGTTCTCGGAGTTCCTGCGCAGATTAAAGAGATTGAAGGACGCCCCGTATTTTGGTGGGGAGATGAGCAACCTGATGTATTAATCCTTGCTCACCTCGACACAGTCTGGCCGCATGGTTCCTACCAACCTCTCTGGGAGATCAAAGGTGATGTTCTTCGCGGTCCTGGAACATTTGATATGAAGGCTGGATTTATCCAGGCTCTCTATGCACTCAAAGGAATTGAAGGATCTGTCGCACTTGTGGCAACAACAGATGAAGAGACAGGAAGCCACGCATCTAAGGCGCTCATCAAAGATTTATCATCCAAGGCAAAAGCTGTTCTCGTTCTTGAAGCATCCCTTGATGGCAAGGTCAAGACTGGTCGTAAAGGAACTGCGATGTATCAAATCAAAGTTCTTGGTCTTGCAGCCCATGCCGGCCTTGAACCTGAGAAGGGCGTCAACACAACAACAGAGATAGCACATACCATCTTGGCTCTTTCATCACTTGAAAGTGCTGAACATGGAACAACTGTTGTCCCCACACTTCTTCATTCAGGTAATACAACAAATACTGTTCCTGATATTGCAGTCCTTGATATTGATGCCCGTTCATTTTCACAAGCAGAGCTTGAGCGCGTTGATAAAGCAATTAAGAATTTCACAGCCGTAAATCCCAAGGCTCGCCTAGAAATCACAGGAGGGCTCAATCGCCCACCATTGCAACCGTCTTCAACGAAAGCTCTCTATGAGCGCGCAGAGAAAGTTGCTGCAGCGATTGGTATGAAGCCACTGGGATGTGCTGAAGTAGGCGGAGCTAGTGATGGCAACTTCGCAGCAGCAGCTGGTGCACAAGTACTTGATGGACTTGGCGCTGTGGGTGGTGGAGCACACGCTCCTACTGAATGGGTAAGCGTCTCATCGATGCAAGAACGTAGTGATTTCCTGCATGCTTTTATCAAAGACTTACTAGCGAAGGATGTTTCATGACCGATGGACCACTGATTGTCCAGAGCGATAAAACTCTTCTTCTCGATGTAGATCACGTTCTCTCCACTGAATGCCGCCGCGCAATTGCACCCTTTGCTGAACTTGAACGTTCTCCAGAACATATCCACACATATCGCCTGACAAATCTAGGACTTTGGAATGCACGTGCTGCAGGCCATGATGCAGAGCTCGTCATCGATACTCTTATTAAGTATTCCAGGTATGCAGTCCCACATTCATTACTCGTCGATGTTGCAGAGACAATGTCTCGTTATGGTCGTCTTCGCCTTGAAGCAGATCCTGTGCATGGACTCATCCTTGTTACAACTGACACAGGCGTACTGGAAGAAGTAATCCGAGCAAAGAAGATTGCTCCGCTTCTTGGAGTTCGCATTGATAAAGAAACGATTGCTGTTCACCCAAGTCAACGTGGACAGATTAAGCAATCACTTCTTCGTCTTGGTTGGCCAGCAGAAGATTTTGCAGGCTATGTTGATGGCCAAGCACATGACATTGCACTGAAACAAGATGGATGGAAGATTCGCCAATATCAAGAGCATGCTGCTGAAGGATTCTGGCATGGTGGCTCTGGTGTTGTTGTGCTTCCATGTGGTGCTGGAAAGACCATTGTTGGCGCAGCCGCAATGGCACATGTCAAGGCAACAACCTTGATTCTTGTGACAAATACAATTGCTGCTCGTCAATGGCGTGAAGAGCTACTCAAGCGCACAACACTTCTCGATGATGAGATCGGTGAATATTCAGGAGCGAAGAAAGAGATTCGCCCTGTCACTATTGCTACATACCAAGTGATGACGAAGAAGAAGAATGGTGTCTATGCCCATTTAGATCTCTTCGATACTCATGACTGGGGGCTGATTATTTATGATGAGGTACACCTACTTCCCGCTCCCATCTTCCGCTTTACTGCAGATATCCAATCTCGTCGTCGCTTAGGCCTGACAGCAACACTTGTGCGCGAAGATGGAATGGAAGGTGAAGTCTTCTCACTTATTGGTCCAAAGAGATTTGATGTGCCATGGAAAGAGATTGAGGCGCAGGGATATATCGCACCTGCTGAATGTATTGAAGTGCGCGTAAACCTGACAGAGGCAGAACGTCTGTCTTATGCAACTGCGGAACCTGAAGAACGCTATCGATACTGCGCAACTACTCGCACCAAGCGCAATGTTGTGGAAGAACTTGTCGCTCACCATGCGGGAGAACAAGTACTTGTTATTGGGCAATACATTGATCAACTCGATGATCTCTCTGAAACTCTCGGTGTTCCACTCATTAAGGGCGATACGCCACAGAAAGAGCGCGAACGACTCTTTGCAGCATTTCGCACAGGTGAAGTCACATGCCTAGTTGTTTCCAAAGTTGCCAACTTCTCTGTCGATCTTCCTGAAGCCACGATTGCAATTCAGGTATCAGGTGCATTTGGCTCACGCCAAGAAGAAGCACAACGCCTCGGACGCATCTTGCGACCTAAGGCAGATGGGCGCGGAGCTAAGTTCTACTCTGTTGTCTCACGTGACACTATCGATCAAGATTTTGCACAGAACCGTCAGCGCTTCTTAGCCGAACAGGGTTACTCCTACAGAATTATTGATGCCGACGATGTTTTTCAAGGGAAGTTCTAAAGCGTTCTGGATCAATCCGATAAAAGTCATGGTGCTCTCCATTGATGTGAATCACAGGAACTTCATTTCCATATAGCTTTTCTAGTTCTGGATTGCCATCGATATAGATAATCTCAATCTCAAATGCGAGTTCTTCGCGCATGCCTTCTAAGGTTTTCACAGCATCTTCACACAGATGACAGCCGTGGCGAGAGTAAACGGTAACCATGACTGCATTCTCGCATCCTGATAGCGTTACCCGCTATGAGAGGCCAGATAAGACGCAGTGGACCTTTCTTCCTCGTATTAGGCCTGATTGCCTCACTTCTTCTCCCAACGCAATCTGTTGCACTCTCCAATTTCAAAGTAGCTCCATCAACTGTCTGGGGTTACACATACGCAGGTAAGGCAACTGGAACAACACAAACTCGCCCACCTAAAGTTGCTTATCTTGAGCAGAAATCAAAATTTGTAGTTAATTTCAAGAACTTTCCTGAATGGGCGAAGAAGGATTTCCAAGCAGCGGTAGATATCTGGGCAGCGAATTTTTCATCTGATGCTCCCATCACGATTG
>Ga0209769_1000680_pt1 | contig 13540 bp, 10 predicted proteins | sample LauGreSuBDMM15DN_2_FD_187569 | JGI IMG/M metagenome (GOLD analysis project Ga0209769, IMG submission 187569) | Freshwater lake microbial communities from Lake Michigan, USA - Su13.BD.MM15.DN (SPAdes) (version 3) | ecosystem: Environmental > Aquatic > Freshwater > Lake | place: Lake Michigan, USA...
CCATGGTATAAAGTTGTTTGTTGTGTTGGCTTATAACGGCCTTATAACGAAATTTCATGCAAATTGTTTTACAAATTACAAATCAAATCTGAAACCAAATACTGGAATCCTTCCCAAAAGATATGAATAGACAATTCTTCCAGAACTGGCATCATAGCGTTGACTGACCCTATTCTTTGTATTCAATGCATTCTGAACCCCGAGGATAAAACTACCCGTCATCTTGCTATACTGCAGCTTCCATTCCATCTGAACATCTAGTCTAAAAATGGATTTCAATTTTTCACCATAGATCTTTGAAGGCACCAATACGGTTGTTTTCTGCAAGATCGACTTGGGCAAGTCTATCGGGGTAACCCTCACCCCACCACCAGAAATCAGTTTAACATCCAAGCCCAAAGAAGAGGGGCGTTTGGTTTTGAAGGTCCATTCTTTCCCCAGCAAGAAAGTAAATGATGTATTGGAATTGTACCGGGTATCGCGCCAAATGCCATCGGAAGGTTTGTAGGTAGACTGATACAAGCTCAGTGTACTGAGCAGATAAAACTGATCATTCCAATACCTGTCTAGTGTAAATTCAAGTCCATAATTCTGACCTCTCCCCCGGTTAGCCAATATCTCAATGGCATAATCATCTTCCAGGTTGATAACGCTGTAACTGCTGATTTTACTGGCTTGTACCGGAATCCTGTAAAGCCATTGGTAGTAGGCTTCTGTTTTCAGGTTCCAATTCGGAGACAGCTGAATGGCGTATCCCAACACATAATGAATGGCCCGGCTAAAGCCCAGATTCATATTTGGGGTGATGGTATCATTGCCAACCCTGATGCGCGCAAAATAATTGCCCAATGGCTGAATCTGTGTATGCAAACCAGCGCCAAAAGAGAGGTATTGTCCCTTGAAGGTCATGAACCGAATGCCTGCGCGGGGTTCAATAGAAGATTTCTTGTTAAGCCCAAGCACCTGTCCATGAAGTCCCATTTGCAAGGCCACCCTGCTGTTGGGATCCCATTTCCATTGTGCAAAATAATTGGTCAACCGGGTTTGACCGTTGGCCCTCAGCCTGTCCTTTAAAACATTGCTGACCGCTTCCCGCTGCTTCAGGCTAAATGATTTTCCAGTGGTATAAATTCCCGTTTTGATCAAATGGTGTTTGTTGAACTTATGGCTGGCAACTGAAGAAATGACGGAGTTCCATTCAGCAAAGCTGTTCTTGCGCGTAACGATGACGGGGCCACTGAATTTATCCAGTCGCTCATCCTCTTCTTTATACGCCATCCCATTCAGGCTCCAGATGGTTTTGATCAATGTTTTTTTTCCAATATTGAACTGGTGTGAAACCCCTGCAATACCAGTATTGGCGCCATCCAAAGAGCCTGTTCTGGAAGAAGTATTCCTCAACCATGTCAATGAATCCTTGGCCAATTCATCACGTTGCTGGCTCAGGCCTCCAAATCCAAAAATGGAGAAATTGCCCAGTTTTTGGGTAGGCAAATGGATATTGAAAGAGAGGTCTTGAAAAGAGGTGGCAGCATCTGAAATATTGAATCCCAGCTTTTGCATCAAGGTCAAAAATCCGTACCGGTAGTTAAACAGATAGGAACCCCCATATCCTTTTTTAAAATAGCCCTCTGTGGCAAAATCAATGCCAATTGTACTCAATGAAAACGTGTGTTCACGCTTATCCTTGTTCCCTTTTCTTAACCTGATATCAAAAACACCCGACACTGCATTGCCATATTCTGCTGGAAATGCACCGGAGATAAAATCCGAATTCGCCAACAATTGTGCACTGAGGATAGAGATGGCCCCTCCCGAAGTGCCTACCCGTGCAAAATGATTCGGATTCGGAATGTCAATGCCTTCCATCCGCCACAACAAGCCATTGGGCGCATTGCCCCTGATCACAAGGGCATTGCCATCGCCGCTTGCGGCAGTGACACCAGCAAAAGCAGTGGCTATCCTGGACGGATCATTCAAACCCGCGGCAAATCTTCTGGTTTCTTCTACACTGAACATCCTCCCACTTACCATGGCCATTTCATTGATTGGCCTGCCCTTGTTGGATCTCGCCTTAACGATGATCTCATTTTCCATCGTCAAATCGTCTTCCATTTCTACCACAATCACCAACTCCTTTCCCGATTCAACTTGCAGGTTGTTCAACGTGATGGGCTTGTAACCGACATGGCTGATTTTGATGGATTGACGGCCTACAGGAATGCCACCCAGTATAAAATTTCCTTTCCCATCTGAGATGGATATTTTCCGCTCGGCTCCGATCCATTCAATGGTTGCACCGGCCAATGGAGTTTTGATGAAACGATCAGCAACTGACCCCTTGATGGTTTGAACCAGCAATTGTTGGGCATTGGATTGCAATCCCAACAAACTAAAAAAAACAATGAATATGGAATATCTATTTGCCATTTTATAAAGGCAATTTAAACAGGGCTTGGTAGATAACAATAAAAAATGCCAATTGGTATTTTTATACGAACTTGACCAATACCGCAATGACCCAGCATATTGTCATGGAAAGCTTTACCCCAGAATGGTGGACCTGTATTACTGCCGTAATCGGGATCATTCTTTTATTGCTGCTGCTTCCCAAATATGTTGATTGGGCAAAACATACCAACTATCCAAAATGCCTGGGATTGCTGCTGCTCTTGAACGTGGTCATTGAAAATATATACAGCTATTCACTTGGATCCTGGTCCATTGAAAACAATTTACCCCTGCACCTCTGCGGAATCAGTACTTTTTTATCCATTGCAGTACTGTGGCGCTTCAACGCAGCCATCGCCCATGTTTTGTATTATTGGGGCCTGACCGGAGGGCTTCATTCTTTGCTTACACCTGAGTTTGATCTTGGATCGGAGGGATTTTTCTACTACGCATATTTTATCAGTCATGGCGGACTCCTGTTGGCCTGCCTCTATGCTATCATTTACCAAGGCTTCAAACCCGAAAAATATTCATGGCTCAGGGTTTTCTTGATTACCCAGATTGCAGCCCTGGTTATTGGCAGCTTCAACTGGGCTTTCGGATCAAATTATATGTATTTATCCAGCCCACCCATCGTCAAGAACCCGCTGATCATCGGCGATTGGCCCTGGTATATTCTTGTTTTTGAAGGACTTGCACTGGCGCATTTTTTCCTGTTCTACAAGCTTTCCCATGTTTGGAAATAGAGGCTAAATTCCATGTATACTTCAAGAGGTCAAAAGGCAGTTAAACTCCTATTTCATTGATTACAGGAATATAAGCGCCATTTCTTAACAATTTGGTAATCCGAGGGTGGAAATTGAGCCTCTAATTTGGTTAAGGATTGTTTAATATTGCAATTCATATTATTGAAAAACCATTATTATGGCGATAAATACGTTCTTCAAAATTTTCCTTCCAAAAGACAAAGTATTTTTTACCCTTTTTGAAAACATGGCAGAGGTAGTCGGTAAAATGGCTACGCAATTGCAACTGATGGTAAATGAATCCGATGAAGACAAAAGAGCTGAGATCGCAGCCATCATTGAAAACCTGGAGCACAAGAACGACGATTTTACGCATAATGTATTCACCGAATTAGGACGCAATTTCATCACGCCATTGGACAGGGAAGATATTCATTACTTGGCTACAGCTTTGGATGATATTGCAGACTACATTTATGCTTCAGCAAAAAAAATAAACTTCTACAGAGTCAACCCCAATGACATTGGAATTCATAAATTGGCTGATCTTGTTTTGCAAGGAAGCGTAGAAATCAAGAAAGCTGTACACGGCCTCAGAGACATGAAAAACCTCCGGGAGATGACAGAAGCCATTGTAAAAATCAACAGCATTGAAAACCAGGCTGATGATGTATTTGACATGAGCATTGATCGCCTGTTTAACAATGAAAATGACTTTAAAGAGGTCATCAAAAAAAGAGAAATATACCAAGTGTTGGAGATAGCTACTGACAAATGCGAAGATGCGGCCAATGTAATTGAATCGATCATTATCAAGTATGCCTAATTTAGGTGACGGCCTCCAAAATAATTGCTCATGACCCTTCTCATTGTTATCATTGTACTTGCCCTGATTTTTGATTACATCAACGGCTTTCACGATGCTGCCAACTCCATCGCAACCGTTGTTTCCACCAAAGTACTTACTCCATTTCAAGCGGTTATCTGGGCGGCTTTTTTCAACGTGGTTGCTTATTTCATTTTCCAGGACCACGCTGTTGCCAATACCATCAGCAAGACGGTCAACAAAGAGTTTATTACCCTCAATGTGATTCTTGCAGGATTGATTGCTGCAATATTCTGGAACCTGCTCACCTGGTGGTATGGTATTCCATCATCTTCTTCCCATACCCTGATTGGAGGATTTGCTGGTGCAGCCATTGCCCATGCCATGATGACCAAAGGCCTAACCATCTCTTGGTCAAAGGTGGTTGAGAATGATACCATCATCAAAACGGTACTTTTCATCTTTTTTGCACCGATGATTGGAATGATAATATCCATCTTCATCAATATTGTTACCATATTGCGCAACATGTGGCTGAGGATGGGCATCATCATTTTGGCTACTGCATTGACCGTATTGCTTTTCGATAGGTTTGAGACAAATAAAATGAACCAGGGACTTGAAAAGTTCATCAAACTGGATAAATACAAACTTGAAGTTGCAAAAGCTGAAGAAACACTTGAAAAAGACAACAACAATGAGAAAGCAAAAGAAGACCTGGTAACTGCTGAAAAGAAACTGAGTGGGGCTAAAGATATTTATGCTAAAATTGTTCCCTTAATAGTAGAATTTGATAACATTGGCGCCGACTCTATTGCTGCATTTGCCTACCACAATGGCTTACTGACAGATATTGAAGTAAGCAAATTAAAAGACGAAGTACGCAATGCCAATAATTTCCTTATCCTCGAATCCCTCTCTGCAGACAATGCAGAAAAGAAAAAAGAATACGATGTTGCAAAGGTGGAGACGGAGAAGTACAAAGGCCCCGTTAAGCAATTGCTGAAAAAGGAAATCAGTTTGGACAGTGCGCTCGTTGCCTTCAATGCCATTTATCCCATTGATCCTGCCAATGCAAAAAAAGTAAGATCAAAAATTGAAAAATTTGACATCCGAGGCTCATTCAAGAAAGACATCGAAAAGTCTGATAACCATACCATCGTTTGGGGTATCGTCCTGACATCGATTTTATTTATGCTCATTTATATTTATGTAGAAAAAATCAAGACCCCTTCAGCTTACTCTGTGGGAAATATGTTCAAGAAACTTCAGTTGTTCAGTTCTGCGGCATTCAGCATCGGACATGGCGGTAACGATGCCCAGAAAGTAATGGGTATCATCGGTGCTGCATTGATTGCCAGTGGAAATATTCAGGACTTTGCACAACTGCCTGGCTGGGTTCCCATTTCCTGTTATATTGCCATTGGTCTAGGCACCATGAGTGGTGGTTGGAAGATCGTAAAGACCATGGGAACCAAGATCACCAAAGTAACGCCCCTGGAAGGCGTGGCAGCTGAAACGGCAGGTGCCTTCACCCTGTTTTTTACAGGTCAAATGGGAATACCCGTATCCACCACACATACCATTACCGGTTCCATCATTGGCGTAGGTGCCACAAAGCGACTCAGTGCTGTAAGATGGGGTGTAACGTCGTCCCTCCTGGTAGCCTGGATCCTTACCATCCCAGTAAGCGGTCTGATGGCTGCCTTGGTTTACTGGATCAGTACATTCTTTGGCTAAACAAACTTTTAATAGATCTTTAAAAGAGTCCTAAAATTGGGACTCTTTTTTTGTGTCATATTTGACATATTGCTTACTTTAGCAGTAACCAATCACCCCTTTTATGAAGAAAATTTTAGTCTTACCCGTATTGCTTGCTTTCCTTGTTTTTTCGTGTACAAAAATGGCACAGGATCCGATGGGCAATGTTCCAGACCTTAGTTCAACTGTAGAAGTTCCAGTCAACGCCAATGGTGTTCCATTTCAAAGAACCTGTGCCTCTTATGAAGTGCATCAGCAACAATTGAAAGACAATCCTGGATTGGCCAAGAAAATGGCAGATATTGAGGCACTGACCAAAAAGATAAGTTCTGATCCATCAGCATTCAGGCTAGTTGGTAGTGTTTATGAAATTCCTGTGGTAGTAAATGTGTTGTACAGAACAGCCGCAGAAAATATCTCAACTACGATTATTCAATTACAAATTGATGTTTTGAACGCTGATTTTGCAGCAACAAATAGCGATCTTTCTTTGCTTCCTTCAATATTTACAGGCGTTAAAGCAGGTAATACCAATATTAGGTTTGTACTTGCCAATGTAATAAGGAAACAAACAACCAAAACTTCCTGGGGAACAAGGGATGCCATGAAAAAATCAAAACAAGGAGGTATTAATCCTACCAGCCCAACAACAACGTTAAACATGTGGGCATGTACAATCGGCGGAGGAATTTTAGGTTATGCGCAATTCCCAGGTGGGTCATCATCAACAGATGGAGTTGTAATTGACGGGCTATATTTTGGAGTCATCAGCAATTCTTCTGCCAGTTATCCGTATAACTTAGGAAGAACTGCAACCCATGAGGTAGGCCATTGGTTGAACCTGAGGCATATTTGGGGTGACGTAACTTGCGGCAGTGATCTTGTTGGCGACACTCCATTGCACAATACTGCTAACTATGGTGTCCCCGTGTACCCACATCTGAGTACTTGTATTGGAACTCCCATAGAGATGACCATGAACTATATGGATTATACTGACGACAGAGGAATGTACATGTTCTCATTGGGTCAAAAAACAAGAATGCTGGCATTATTCGCTACAGGTGGAGCTAGAGTTAGCTTTGCTCAACCTTAATGCATCAGTAAACAAATTTTATTCAAGGCTCCCAATTGGGAGCCTTTTTTATTTTGTCATTTCTGAGATCTTGAAACGCTCTAAAGTTTGCAAATAAAAAAAGCCATCCTTGCGGATGGCTTTTGCGTTATGATTTGGTTACGGCCCTTAGTTATCAAACTTGAGGTCAAGTCCAAGTCCGCGCAGTTCATGCACGAGTACATTGAACGACTCAGGAATACCTGGCTTCGGTACGTTGTCACCTTTAACGATGGCTTCGTAGGTCTTGGCCCTTCCGATGATATCATCAGACTTAAGGGTAAGAAGCTCTTGAAGGATATTAGAAGCACCATAGGCTTCCAATGCCCAAACTTCCATCTCACCGAAACGCTGACCACCGAACTGAGCCTTACCACCAAGCGGCTGCTGGGTGATGAGAGAGTATGGCCCGATAGAACGCGCGTGCATCTTATCGTCTACCATGTGGTGGAGTTTCAGCATATAGATGATACCAACTGTCGCTTTTTGGTGGAAGCGCTCTCCTGTTTCACCATCATAGAGATAAGTATGTCCAAAGCTGGGCAAGCCAGCCTGATCAATCAATCCTGTGATCTCATCAACGGTTGCACCGTCGAAGATTGGTGTGGAGAACCTCAGTCCTAGTTTCTCACCAGCCCATCCAAGGATGGTCTCGTAAATCTGCCCAAGGTTCATCCTTGATGGTACACCCAATGGATTCAAAACGATATCAACCGGTGTTCCATCTTCGAGGAATGGCATGTCTTCAGCCCTTACAATTTTGGCAACGATACCCTTGTTTCCGTGACGACCTGCCATTTTATCGCCCACTTTCAGCTTGCGCTTTACAGCGAGGTATACCTTGGCAAGTTTCAATACACCAGCAGGGAGTTCATCACCGATGGAGATATTGAATTTCTCACGCTTGTAACGGCCGAGCTCTTCGTTGGACCTGATGTTGTAGTTGTGAAGCAGTGTATTGATTGAATCATCAATCTTCACGTCACTGGTCCAACCCAAAGGATTGATGTTCTGGTAGTCGATGGTTGCAAGAGCTTTGGGATTGAACTTTGACCCTTTGCTGATGATGACTTCACCGAAGTTGTTGGAAACACCAGAAGAATTTTTATCCTTCAAAAGGGTTTGCAATTTGCTTACCAGCAATTCAAGAATATCCTTCTTATTTTGGATATGAACAGCTTCAAGCTTTTCGATGGCTGCTTTTTCCTTTGCTTTTGAGTTCTTGTCTTTTTTGGCGCGCTGGAAGAGTTTCTTTCCAATCACAACACCTTCTGTTCCACTTGGAGCTTTGAGTGATGCATCTTTGGCATCACCAGCCTTGTCACCGAAGATGGCACGAAGCAATTTCTCTTCGGGGGTAGGATCACTTTCTCCTTTTGGAGTGATTTTACCGATGAGGATATCGCCTTCCTTCACCTGTGCACCGATACGGATGATACCATACTGGTCAAGGTCTTTGGTGGCTTCTTCGGAAACGTTTGGAATGTCTGGTGTCAATTCCTCTTCGCCAAGCTTGGTATCCCTTACTTCCAATTCGAATTCTGATATATGAATGGATGTGAAAAGATCTTCACTCACTACTTTTTCATTGATAACGATGGCATCCTCAAAGTTATATCCCTTCCAAGGCATGAATGCCACTTTCAGGTTACGACCAAGCGCCAACTCACCGTTCTTTACAGCGTATCCTTCCGTGAGGAAGTCGCCATTCTTCACACGCTGTCCTTTGGACACAGCAGGGCGCAAGGTGATGGAGGTTTCCTGGTTGGTCTTGATGAATTTGGTCAACTTGTAGACCAACATATCATCTTCAAAGCTGACAAGCTTCTGTGCTTCGTCACGCTCATAGCGAACATGGATCTCATTGGCATCAACAAATTCAATAACACCATCCCCTTCTGCATGCAACTGAATCCTTGCATCACGGGCGGCCTTGCCTTCCAATCCGGTACCAACAATCGGAGCCTGAGGCTTGATCAATGGAACGGCCTGGCGTTGCATGTTTGATCCCATCAGTGCACGGTTGGCATCATCATGCTCCAAGAAAGGAATAAGGGAAGCTGAAAGTCCAACAATCTGGTTGGGCGCAACGTCCATGTATTCTACTTGATTCGGCTCAAGGATAGGGAAATCACCCGTTTGCCTTGCCTTCACTTTGTCTTCAGCAAACTCACTTTTATCATTCAAAGGCACGTTGGCCTGTGCAATCTTTGCAGTATCCTCTTCTTCAGCACTCAGGTAGGTCAATTTCTTGACGTCAACCTTGCCATTGTTCACCTTGCGGTAAGGCGTTTCAATGAATCCCATCTCGTTGATCTTTGCGTGAACACAAAGCGTTGAGATAAGACCAATGTTTGGTCCTTCCGGCGTCTCAATGGTACAAAGACGACCGTAGTGCGAATAGTGTACATCACGAACCTCAAATCCTGCACGCTCCCTGCTCAAACCGCCGGGTCCGAGTGCGGAGATACGGCGCTTGTGCGTGATCTCACTCAGTGGGTTTGTCTGATCGAGGAACTGTGAAAGTTGGGATGTACCGAAAAATGAATTGATGACAGAGGAGAGCGTACGGGCATTGATCAGGTCCACCGGAGTGAATACCTCATTGTCGCGTACATTCATCCGCTCACGGATGGTCCTTGCCATCCTGGCCAAACCAACACCGAACTGCGCGTACAATTGCTCACCAACGGTACGTACACGCCTGTTGCTCAGGTGATCGATATCGTCAATCTCTGCTTTACCATTGGTAAGGCGAACAAGGTATTTAACGATTTCAATGATATCTTCCTTTGTGAGGGTTTTTTGACCCAATGCGTAGTTGAGGTTGAGCTTTTTGTTGATCTTGTAACGGCCTACTTCTCCGAGGTCATAACGCTTGTCACTGAAGAACAATTTGTCGATGATGCCACGGGCAGTTTCATTGTCTGGGGCATCAGCACCACGCAATTGCTTGTAGATGTGTTGAACCGCTTCAAGTTCTGAATTGGAGGTATCCTTGTTCAGGGTATTGTAGATGATGGCATAATCGCCACTCACCTCTTCCTTCTGGATGAATACACTCTTGACACCGGTTTCAATGATGGTTTCAAGATCTTTTTCACTCAATACCTTGTCACGCTCCAAAACAACTTCATTCCTCTCCAGTGAAACAACTTCACCAGAATCTTCATCAACGAAATCTTCTACCCATGTTTTGAGAACCCTGGCAGCCAAACGCTTTCCAACCTGGCCAGCCAATGATTTTTTGTCTGCCTTAACTTCATCAGCCATGCCGAAGAGTTCAAGGATATCCTTATCGGTTTCAAAACCGATTGAACGCAAAAGCGTTGTTACGGGGAATTTCTTTTTTCGGTCGATGTATGCATACATGACATTGTTGATGTCTGTAGCAAACTCCATCCATGCACCTTTGAAAGGAATGACACGGGCAGAATAAATCTTGGTTCCGTTCGGATGAAGGGATTGACCAAAGAATACACCGGGTGAGCGATGAAGCTGTGAAACAACAACCCTTTCAGCACCGTTGATTACAAAAGTACCACGGGGCGTCATGTAAGGGATGTTGCCAAGGAATACGTCCTGTACAATAGTTTGGAAGTCGACATGCTCCTCATCGTTACAGCTCAGGCGCAATTTTGCCTTGAGGGGAACAGCATAGGTCAAACCACGCTCCATACACTCTTCAATGGTGTAGCGCGGCGGATCAATAAAATAATCAAGGAATTCCAGCATGAAGATGTTCCTTGTATCATTGATAGGGAAGTTCTCCTTGAAAACCTTGAAAAGACCTTCGTTGTTACGCTTATCAGGCGTGGTCTCAAGCTGAAAATAATCCTTGAACGACTGGATCTGAATCTCTAAGAGATCGGGCGTTTCCGCCAGGTGCTTTACCTTGCCGAAATGCACCCTGTTTGAAGCCACTTTTGCTGAAGACATAGAATGATGTGCTTTTTAAAGTGTTGTATATTATCAAAACAATAGAAATTGACCACTGCTACACCTCGAGTAACATACTGATTATCAGTACTTTAATATTGTAACGGGAATTAAAATTGAATTGTGCCCAATTTAAGGGATTGCGAAGTTATGATTAATAGGTGAAACAGACAAATTTATTAGGACAGTTGAGGCAGGTAATTGACCTGGGAAGAAGAATGAGTTTCAATAGATTAATGTTGCTTTTGGTTGGATTCTAAGCATAAGAAAAGCCGGAATAAATCCGGCTTTTCTTAAATAGCTGTTGAGAGACCCTAAGGCCTGTCAATTGATTATTTAACTTCAACTTCGGCACCAGCTTCCTTAAGCTTGGCAACCAATTCATCAGCTTCCGCTTTTGAAACACCTTCCTTAACTGGCTTAGGTGCGCGTCAACGAGGTCTTTTGCTTCTTTCAAGCCCAATCCTGTCAATTCTTTTACGATTTTAACAACACCAAGCTTGCTTGGACCAGCAGATACAAGAATTACATCGAAAGCTGTTTTCTCTTCGACTGCGGCAGCCCCACCACCGTCACCTGCTGATACCATTACTGCAGCAGCAGCTGGTTCAATACCGTAATCAGCCTTCAATACGTTAGCCAATTCTTGAACTTCTTTTACTGTCAGGCCTACCAGTTGTTCGGCCAATGCTTTTACGTCTGCCATTTTTTTAGTTTTTAAACCGCTTTCAAAGCTTTCGCTCCAGCGGATGGTTATGAATATGCCACATTTTGACCTCAGTGGCGTTGGGTTTTACACTTGTTGATTACTCTGCAGTGGCTGCTTCAGCTTGCTTCTCGTGGTGCTGCAACAAACCTGCAATTACACGCTTGGCAGGAGATTGGAGCAATCCGATAACCTCACCGATAAGCTCATTCTTGGTCTTGATCTGGGTAAGTTCTTTGAGTGTGCTATCACCCGTGTAGATGTCTCCGTTGATGAAAGCAGCTTTCAAAGCAGGCCTATCAGCATTTTTTTCTTTGCGGAAAGCGCTGAGGATCAAGGCTGGCTCCTTGGGGTTTTCAGAAAACATCAGGGCTGTTACATTGTTCAATGCATCAAAAAGACCTGCATATTTTTCTGAATCCAAAGATTCCAAGGCCTTGCGGATCAATGTGTTCTTGGCAACTTTCATTTCAACATTCTTGTTGAAACAGATGCTTCTGAGCTTGGTGATTTGCGCAACACTGAGAGACTCTGTGTTGGTAATATAGAAATTGTTGTACTGACTGAATTTAGCCTTCAGTACCTCAATAACTTCGTTTTTTTCTTGCTTATTCATGATTAAGCTTTTTTTGATTTAAAATGTGTTCAGCGATTAGTGAATAATTGCTTTCGTGTCAACGGCAATAGCAGGGCTCATAGAGCTTGCCATGAAAACACTCTTCATGTAGGTTCCCTTTGCTGTGGAAGGCTTGGCCTTCATGATGGCATTGAGGAATTCCAAGCTGTTGTCTGCCAGTTTCTCTGGAGAGAAGCTGACCCTACCGATAGATGCGTGTACGATTCCAGCCTTGTCAACTTTAAAAGCAACCTTACCCGCTTTTACATCTTTGATGGCAGTAGCAACATCATTGGTAACGGTACCGGTCTTGGGATTTGGCATAAGGTTACGAGGACCAAGCACCTTTCCGAGCTTACCAATCTTAGGCATGACAGCCGGAGTTGCAATGATTACATCGATATCAGTCCATCCACTTTCAATCTTTTGGATAAACTCATCCAATCCTACGAAGTCTGCACCAGCAGCATTGGCTTCGGCTTCCTTATCAGGAGTACAAAGTACAAGAACCTTCTTGGTCTTACCAGTTCCGTGAGGAAGGGTAACCGTTCCACGAACAGCCTGATCGGCCTTCTTTGGATCAACACCCAATCTTACGTGAAGGTCTACTGAACTATCAAATTTCGTGCAATTGATTTCTTTAACGAGTCCTGTGGCTTCAGCAAGTGAATAAATCTTCTTATTATCCACTTTGCCTGCGACAGCTTTTCTTTTTTTTGTGATTCCCATCTTAATTAAATTTTAAGGTGTGAACAATTAATTTTCCCATGGGGCTTGGCCATCAACAGTGATACCCATGCTGCGTGCAGTACCGGCAACCATTTTCATGGCGCTGTCCAAGGTATTGCAGTTCAGATCAGGCATCTTGTCTTTTGCAATGGCTTCTACCTGAGCCCATGTTACCTTACCCACCTTTTGGCGGTTAGGCTCTTTGGAACCACTTTGAAGCTTGCACGCCTCGAGCAACTGAACAGGTGCCGGGGGAGTTTTGATAACAAAGTCAAATGATTTGTCTGTGTAAACAGTGATCAAAGCCGGCAATATTTTACCGATCTTGTCTTGGGTCCTGGCATTGAATTGCTTACAGAACTCCATGATGTTGACACCTTTGGAACCGAGTGCGGGACCAACAGGAGGTGCAGGATTGGCCTGTCCGCCTTTAACCTGCAACTTTACATAGCCAGAAATTTCTTTAGCCATATTAAATTGTTTTTTGGTGATAGCGTCCCGGCATTTTACCGGAACTCCCAAAGCCTTTCAAAAAAAGAACTTTCGATTGGGGTTGCAAAAGTAATGCAGTTTGGGGAATATCAAAGGTTTTGCCTCAAAAATTGGATAAAAAAATTTAAGGACACATATTGTTTATTTATGAGGATTATTT
>Ga0209769_1000684_pt1 | contig 13482 bp, 11 predicted proteins | sample LauGreSuBDMM15DN_2_FD_187569 | JGI IMG/M metagenome (GOLD analysis project Ga0209769, IMG submission 187569) | Freshwater lake microbial communities from Lake Michigan, USA - Su13.BD.MM15.DN (SPAdes) (version 3) | ecosystem: Environmental > Aquatic > Freshwater > Lake | place: Lake Michigan, USA...
CATTTGTTCAGGACCGATGTTTTTTCATCGTGCCCCATTCTGGCTGTGCCCATTTCGTGGTTGGCGTTGCCGGGGAAAGACATGGTTCCGCTTTGTTTTACGTTTTTCAATCCGATTTCCTCAAACATCGCCTTCATCGTTTCTGATGCGTCTTTAAAGATGGCCTTTTCATTGTCTTTGAATGAGCAGTCAATGGTCATGCCAGGTCGGCCGTAAATATCCTTGATGTTGTTGTTGAGGGTGATGCGGTTTTCTGCGTAAGGAAGGGTTTCGCCATAATAACCCAGGTTGATCTTCCACTTTCCGGGTTCGGTTGCGATGGATTTAAGGTCTTCACCGATGGCATCACTGCGGCTGCCCCTTTCCCTTGATGCGGAGCCCTGGTAATAATATCCCCTGATGAAGTTGGGATCTTGTTGATCAATGTTTTTGAAACGGGGCACATAAACACCTGTTGGTCTTTTGCCGAAGGTATACCTGTCTTCAAACCCCTCTATTTCAGCAGTGGTATAAGAGCCCTTGTGGTGGTCCATCAAGTGGCGGCCAACAATGTCGTAGTCATTGCCCATGCCGTTTTGAAAGCGGTTGCTGGTAGAGTTCAGCAGGATATGGGCTGTGGCCAGGGTTGATGCATTGAGGAAGATGATTTTGGCTGTATAGACATAGGTCTTGAGGGTTTCCCTGTCGATGACTTCAACACCGGATGCCCTGCCCGATTTTTCATCGTACAAAATCCGGTTCACGACGGCTCCGGTACGGATGGTAAGGTTGCCAGTTTTGGCTGCTGCAGGCAGTGTAGAAGACTGTGTGCTGAAATAAGCCCCAAATGGACATCCGCGGTGGCAGAGGTTCCTGCTTTGGCAGGCAGACCTTCCATCCAATGGCTGGGTGATATTGGCCGATCGGGTATTGATTATTTTTATTCCCGGAAACCGGCTTTCAATTTTTTGCTTGACGTGTTTCTCAGCACAGTTCATCTCAAAAGCCGGCTGAAAAATTCCATCCGGAAGGATGGGAAGCCCTTCCCTGCTGCCGCTTACACCGATAAACTTTTCTGCATAATCATACCATGGAGCAATATCCTTGTAGCGGATGGGCCAATCTACGCCATGGCCATCTTTCAGGTTGGCGCCAAAGTCCACATCACTCCATCTTACCGAAATCCTTCCCCAGAGCAGTGATCTTCCTCCAAAAACATCCGCCCTCACCCAGTCATAGCGCTGTTTCTCCTCGTATGGATTTTCATTATCCTTTACATAAAAATGTTTGTTGTCTTCGCCAATAGAATAATGGCGGGATTGGACAGTGTATATTTTCTTTTCCTCTTCAGTCAGGCTGTTCCTGTGGGGAAACTCCCAGGGGTTTTTGTTGGCTGTAGGATAATCCTTGATGTGTTCCACCATGGTACCCCTTTCCAGTACAATGGTTTTTAGCCCTCGCTCACAAAGTTCTTTGGCAGCCCAGCCACCCGAAATGCCGGATCCAATCACGATTGCGTCAAAGTCAAATGATTCGGGCATAGATGATGTATTGTCCTCGTCACAAATTTACGATTTAACACATAAATAAAAGAGAAAAATCACAGTTGTACTGTAGATTTTCACATTGCTCGACCCCAAACAATTGGGAATTTGCCAATTTAAAAATGTGTGAGATTGAAACTGAATCAATTGTGTGGATTCGGTTGCTGCGATGGCAAACAATAGTTACCAATTTGGTAACTATTGTTTAGTTTTACAAAGAGAATCAAATGAGGGTGATTGCGAAAGCTGTTTTGAGGGAGTATTGGATTAAAAATCCTATTGTGGAGCAGCAGCTAAAAGCTTGGCACAAAGAGATGCTGGGAGCTCAATGGACTGCTGCGATGCAGATAAAAAGCAAATATCCCTCAGCAAGCATTCTTGATAGCCAAAGGGTTGTTTTCAATATAAAAGGAAACCACTTTAGGGTGGTTGTGAGAATTAATTATCAATTTAAAATCGTCTGGATCAGGTTCGTTGGAACCCACAAGGAATATGATCGAATTGATGCCAAAACCATATAGCCATGAACATTAGGCCAATAAAAACAGAAAAAAATTACCGCGATGCCACAAAAAGAATGGAGCATATTTTTGATGCAAAAAGAGGAACTGCTGAGGGTGATGAATTGGAAATCTTGTCAATTCTGATTGAAAAATATGAAGACGACAGGTTTAAAATTGACTTCCCAGATCCTATAGAAGCAATCAAGTTCAGAATGGAGCAAATGGGCTATACCCAGTCTGACCTTGTTGGTTGTATAGGATACAAAAGCCGGGTTAGTGAGATTTTACACAAAAGAAGGAAGTTGAACCTGGACATGATTCGTGCCCTAAGCAACAAGTTGAATATTTCAACCGAGGTGCTTGTACAGCAATATTAGATATCACAAATCTGCACGCCCTGTTTCAGTGCAGCTATTTTATCATCCCAGGTAGGAATAAACTCCTGTGCCACATATCCTTTGTAACCTGTGTCAACAATGGCTTTCATGATGGCCGGATAATTCAGCTCCTGGGTTTCATTGATTTCATTTCTTCCTGGAACCCCTCCTGTATGATAGTGTGCAAAATAGGTATGGTGCTTTTTGATGGTGTTGATCACATCGCCTTCATCGATTTGCATGTGGTAGATGTCGTAAAGTAGTTTGAAATTTTCTGAGCCAACCCGCTTGCACAACTCAACACCCCAGTCGCTTCTGTCGCACTGGTAGTCCTTGTGGTTGATTTTGGAATTCAACAATTCCATCACAAGGGTAACACCATGTTTTTCTGCAATGCCAGTGATCTGTTTCAATCCGGTAGCGCAATTGTTCAGGCCCGTTTCGGAATCCTTGCCGCGCCGTTGCCCTGAGAAGCAGATCAGGTTTTTGTATCCTGCCTTGGCCACCAGCGGAATCATTTCAGTATAGTTCTTGATGAGTTTTTCGTGGAACTTGGTATCGTTAAAACCATCGTTGAGGTTGATTTCTGCACCATTGCACATGGTTGAAACCAGGTCATATTTTTTGAGCATGTCCCAATCCTTGGGACCAACCAGGTCGATGCCTACCAGTCCAATTTTTTTGGCAGATTGACAGAACGCTTCAAGTGGAATGCTTGAATAACACCATCGACAGGCGGAGTGGTTGATGTTTCCTTTCAGCTTCTTTGCACTGTCCATTGTTTCAGTTTTTGTGATTGGATGGCCAAAAGATTCAGCACTGATGGTGCTGGCTGCGATGGATCCCAGCATAAGATGCTTGATGGCAGATCTTCGGGTTGGAGTACTCATCCTTAAAAATAATGAAACTATGAACAACTGCCCCAGATTAAGTACATCAAGATGAAGAAAAAGAAATATGACCAAAAAAAACAAACCGAAACTTGGCAAGGTCTGCAAGATTAATTAGCTTCAAAACATAAAACGTCTATTTTACCCCTTAACCAAACCTAATTTACAATGACTCAGCCCATCAATGCAAACCGTCTTTTTTTGGCGAGCTGTTTTGCGCTCATTACAACAGCCTTCTCTTTCAGTATCAGGGCGGGAATCCTCACCCAGCTTGGCACTGAATTGAGCCTGGACACCGTTCAGCTTGGTACCATCAACTCGATGTGGTTCCTTGGTTTTCCGATTTCCATGATCCTCGGAGGAATTTTTTACGCTAAAATTGGTCCCAAACTGATCATGCAGGTCGCATTCGTTGCACATGCCGTTGGTATCCTGACCACCATCTATGCCAGCAGCTATAATGTATTGTTGGTATCGACCTTGTTGATCGGCATTGGCAATGGATGTACAGAAGCAGCTTGTAATCCAATGATTGCCGATGCATATACCGGCAATGAGTTCAGCAGCAAGATGAACCGTTTTCACATGTGGTTCCCTGGTGGAATCGTATTGGGTTCCTTGATTTCAAAATTCATGACCGATGCAAGCCTTCCCTGGCAGGCGCAGATATGGGTCATCCTTGTTCCTACTGTTATTTATGCCATCATGTTCTGGGGCCAAATCTTTCCCCAGCCCAAGGCTGAAGCAAGTTCACCGGTTGCCAATTTCAAGGCCATGTTGAACCCATTGTATTTGTTCATGGCCGCATGTATGGCCCTTACCGCTATTTCTGAATTTGGTCCACAACAGTGGGTCGGACCCATCCTCGCCAAAGCAGGCGCAAGTCCGATGCTGATCCTGGCCCTGGTGACCGGTCTGATGGCTGTGGGCAGGTACTTTGCCGGTCCATTGATCCAAAAATTGAATACCGTTGGTGTTTTGTTGGGCTCTGCTGTATTTGCCGTGATTGGTATTTACATGTTGAGCACCATGAGTGGAGCAGCGCTGTATGTTGCAGCGGTTGTGTATGCATTGGGCATCTGTTATTTCTGGCCCAACATGCTTGGCTTTATAGCTGAGACGCTTCCACAAACGGGCGCCCTCGGTCTTTCCATCATGGGTGGTATCGGGATGTTTTCTTCTTCCATGTTCCAGCCTGTGATTGGTGGATGGATCCAAAAAAACAAGACGGTGGCTGAAGCCGGTGGATTGGTGGGCGATGCCGCTGATCTTGCTGCAGGTCAGTCTACCCTTTCCAACATGCTCCTTTTTCCTGCCATTCTTATCGTTGCTTTCTTCGGTCTGTACATTTACTCCAGGAAGACGCAAAAAGCATAACCATATCGTACTATTGTTTTTAAGGAGGGGGTAACTGCCCCCTCTTTTTTATTTTAGCACAATGCGCAAAAAGCCGTGAAATGATTTCTTTTAAACAACATCAAATATTGAAGGATTGTAGCGCTAAATTGATTATTTTTAAACCTCATTTTTATTGACATTTTTCAATCAACCAACATGAACAGAAAACTAAGAATGGGTATGGTTGGCGGCGGCAAGGATGCTTTCATCGGAGCCATTCACCGCCATGCTGCTGGAATGGATGGACTCATCGAATTGGTCTGTGGCGCACTGAGCATCAATCCAGACATTGCCAAAGATTCAGGCAAGTCGCTTTTTTTGGCTGAAGAAAGGATCTACCTCACGTTTGAGGAAATGATCACCAAAGAAAGCCAGTTGCCGGAAGACAAGCGCATGGATTTTCTGACCATTGTTACCCCCAATTTCGCCCATTTTGCTCCAGCCAAAATGGCCATGGAGCATGGTTTTCATGTGGTCATTGAAAAACCCATTGCCTTTACGTTGGATGAGGCCCTGGAGTTGAAACGCATCCAGGAGGAAACCGGTCTCATGCTTTGCCTTACCCATACGTATTCGGGCTATCCGCTGGTAAAGCAGGCCAGGCAAATGGTGAAGGAAGGCAAGCTGGGCAACATCCGCAAGGTATGGGTGGAATATCCACAGGGATGGCTCAGCAAACTCACAGAACGCGAAGGCAATGCCCAGGCGGCCTGGCGTACAGACCCAAAGCGCAGCGGTAAAAGCGGATGCATGGGAGACATTGGAACACATGCAGCACATTTGGCAGAATATATTACAGGACTGAAGATTACCCAGATCTGTGCAGACCTCAATGTGATGGTGGAAGGCAGGATGCTGGATGATGATGGCAATGTATTGCTCAAGTTTGAAAACGGAGGAGCCGGCGTTTTGATGGCCTCTCAGGTGGCAGCCGGAGAAGAAAACGCCCTCAAGATCAGGGTATATGGTGAAAAAGGCGGTATCGAGTGGGCGCAACACGATCCCAATACCATGCTGGTCAAATGGCTGGACCAGCCCACACAGATCTATAGGGCCGGTGGCAACTATGCCGACAGGCTTTCTTCTTTCGCAGTCCACAATTCCAGGACCCCGGGCGGACATCCGGAGGGTTATCTGGAGGCTTTTGCCAATATTTACAGGAATTTTTCTCTGACCCTCGGCACACGGATTGATGGAACAACACCAACGGCCGAAATGCTTGATTTCCCTGGGGTTGAGGATGGCATCCGCGGCATGGCCTTTATTGACAACGTGGTGCTTTCTTCCCAGTCATCAACAAAATGGACTCCACACACGGTTTAAATTAGAAACGAATGAAAACGATAAAAGGTCCCGGTATATTCCTTGCCCAGTTTATGGGAGATGTGGCCCCCTTCAATGACCTCTCAACCATTTGCAAATGGGCGGCTGACCTGGGTTTTGTGGGTGTTCAACTTCCCACCTGGGATCCACGCTGTATCGATTTGCAGAAAGCCGCCGAAAGCAAAACCTATGCCGATGAAGTGAAAGGAATTGTGGAGGCAGCGGGTTTGCAAATCACAGAATTGTCAACCCATCTGCAGGGTCAGTTGGTGGCGGTTCATCCTGCCTATGATGAATTGTTTGATGGGTTTGCGCCGGAAAACGTACGCGGCAACAGCAAGGCCAGAACAGCCTGGGCAGTAGAACAGCTCAAGTACGCAGCCAAGGCATCTGCCAACCTGGGATTGAATGCCCATGCTACTTTCAGTGGTGCCCTGCTCTGGCATACGGTTTATCCCTGGCCACAAAGGCCCGCAGGATTGGTAGAAACAGGATTCACCGAGTTGGCCAAAAGATGGATGCCCATCCTGGATGTATTTGATGAGAACGGGGTTGATCTCTGTTACGAAATCCATCCCGGAGAAGACCTGCACGATGGTATTTCCTATGAAATGTTCCTGGAAAAAACCAACAACCACAAAAGGGCTTGCTTGCTGTATGATCCAAGCCATTTCGTACTCCAGTGCCTTGATTACCTCAGTTATATCGACCATTACCATGAGCGCATCAAAATGTTCCATGTAAAGGATGCTGAATTCAATCCTTCGGGCAAGCAAGGTGTATATGGCGGTTACCAGAATTGGATTGACCGTGCAGGAAGGTTCCGTTCTTTGGGCGACGGACAGGTTGATTTTTCAGCTATCTTCAGCAAACTTACTGCATACGATTACAGCGGATGGGCCGTTATGGAGTGGGAATGCGCCATCAAACATCCGGAGGATGGAGCAAAAGAAGGTGCGGTATTCATCAAAGACAAGATCATCAGGGTTACAGAAAAGGCATTTGATGATTTTGCAGGAACCGGCAGCAATGAGGAATTGAACAAAAGAATTTTAGGCATTTGACAACAATCATGATAACTAAACAACAACAAACAATGAAAAAGGTACTGTTCACAATGGTGATCGCAGCAGGACTTTATGCCTGTGGCGGTGGAGAAGAAACAACAGAAACAAAGCCCATCAGCAATGCAACAACAGAGGAGGCTGCTGCTCCTGTAAAGGAAGAAGCAACAACAAAAGCAGAGGAGCCAGCAAAAGAAGAGACCAAGGCCGTAGCAAAAAAAGATGGCAAGGCCCTTATCGCAGGTTCTGATTGTCGTACCTGTCACAAGGACGATCAAAAATTGATTGGACCAGCTTACCAGGATGTGGCCAAGAAGTATGAGAAAAATGCTAAAAATATAAAAATGCTGACAGAAAAAATACTTCAGGGTGGTCAGGGCAATTGGGGTGAAATCCCAATGGCAGGACATCCCAACCTGAGTGTTGATGATGCCTCAGCAATGGTAGAGTATATCTTGTCAATGAAAAAATAACAACAATGAAATCCCTTTTAACGATTGCCTTTGCTGCCTTGTTGCTTTCAGCAACACCAACTACTGACGGACCCAAGCCGGAGAACAATGTCAAAAAAGGCTGGAAAAAGCTTTTTGACGGAAAGACCAAGAACGGGTGGCATATTTACAACAATGATGCAACCGGAGAATTGTGGAAAGTAGAAGATGGTGTGCTCTATTGCGACGTAGACAAGAATAAGAAACCCGGTGTTAAAAGGGGCGGAGACCTTACAACCGACCTTGAATACGAAAACTATCACCTCAGTTTGGAGTGGAAGATTTCAGAAGGGGGTAACAGTGGTATCATCTTTGGTGTGCACGAAGAACCGAAATTCAAGTCCTCCTACGCTACCGGAATGGAAATGCAGGTGTTGGACAATGAAAAAGCCGGTGATGCCAAAAACCCAAGGCATAGGGCGGGTGATTTGTATGACCTGATCAAGTGCAACAGGGAAACGGCAAAACCCGCCATGGAGTGGAACCACGCTGAAGTTATTTATGTGAACGGCGCCCTGACGTTGAAGCTCAATGGTGAAATTGTTGTAACGACAACTGTTGGCGATGATCAATTCAACCAACTGGTTGCAGGGTCCAAATTCAAGAACTGGCCTGGTTTTGCCAAGTACAGGAAAGGAAAAATTTCCTTGCAGGACCATGGCAATCTTGTATGGTTCAAGAATATCAAGATCAAGCAATTGTAAAATCGCACCAATTAATTTATCCTAAACGCCGCATAAGTCATGCGGCGTTTTTTATTTCGCCGGATTAATCGTTAAATTTATACCTCATTTATACTTTATAACTTGATCATTATGAGAAGAGTCTTATTGTTACTGTTGTTGAATGGCTGTTTGAGCTTTGTTGCCAATGCACAATCAAGGGTATTGGTTTTTTCAAAGACTGCAGGCTTCAGGCATGGATCCATCGGTGTTGGAAAAACAGCCATCATGCAATTGGGAAAAGAAAATGGATTTGCGGTTGATACTACTGAAGATGCAGAAGCATTCAAGGAAGAGAACCTCAAAAAATACCAGGCAGTTGTTTTTTTGAACACAACCGGTGATGCGCTCAATCCAAAACAGCAGGCTGTTTTTGAAAGGTTCATCCAATCGGGTGGAGGATACATGGGTATTCATGCGGCCACTGATTGTGAATACAATTGGCCCTGGTATGGAAAACTGGCTGGGGCCTATTTTAAGAACCATCCCAGACAACAGAATGCAAAACTCATTGTGCACGACAGGACCCATATCAGCACATCCCATCTTCCCGAAATTTGGGAACGCTATGATGAGTGGTACAACTTCAAAGCAGCACCTGGTAAAGAAGTCAATATTCTCATCAGCATCGATGAAAAATCCTATGAAGGTGGTCAAAATGGAGACAGCCATCCCATGGCATGGTACCACGACTTTGATGGTGGAAGGGCTTTCTATACTGAGTTTGGTCATACCAATGAATCCTTTGCAGATCCCCTTTATCTGAAGCATATCCTGGGTGGCATCAAGTACGCCATCGGCAATAATGCAAAGAAGGATTATAGCAAGACAAAGTCAATGCTGGTTCCAGATGAAGACCGCTTTACCAAGAATGTACTGGCGGGTGGTGTTTTTGATGAGCCAACTGAAATGGCCATCCTTCCCAATTTTGACATCCTCGTTACACAAAGAAAAGGCGAGGTAATGCATTACAGCAACACCACAAAGAAAGTAACGCAGGTGGCCAAATTTGATCTTTATTCCAAGTCTGGTGTTCAGGGTATCAATGCAGAAGAAGGACTGCTGGGGATCACTGCAGATCCTGACTTTGCGAAGAACAACTATATCTACATGTTTTATGCCACCAATGATACTGCGGCGAACCGCTTGTCGCGCTTTGTTTTCAAGGATGGCAAGCTCGACCTTAAAAGCGAAAAAAAGGTATTGGATGTTGCTTCTCAAAGAAAGATCTGTTGCCATACAGGGGGTTCACTTACTTTCGGACCCGATGGAAGCCTGTTTATTTCTACTGGAGACAATACAACACCGTTCAACCAGCCCAATTCAAAATATACCCTGGAAGGGTTCGGCGCAATAGACAACCGGGAAGGATTTGAGCAATTTGATGGAAGAAGAGGTTCGAGCAATACCAATGATTTGAGGGGAAAGGTATTGCGCATCAAGGTCAATCCTGACGCAACGTATTCTATTCCTGAAGGAAATCTTTTTCCTCCGGGAACACCCAAAACAAGGCCTGAAATTTATGCCATGGGTACCAGAAACCCATACAGGATATCGGTTGACAGAAAAACGGGGTTTTTGTATTGGGGTGATGTTGGTCCTGATGCAGGAAATGACAAACCAGATGAAAAAGGATCAAGGGGGTATGATGAGTTGAACCAGGCCCGCAAGGCAGGTTATTTTGGTTATCCGCTGTTCATTGGCAACAACTATCCATACCGCCAGTTCAACTATGAAACAGGTGAAGTGGGTGAATTCTTCGACCCTAAAAAACCCATGAACCTCTCCAAAAACAATTCCGGTTTGCAGCAACTGCCTCCGGTAAGCCCTGCTTTTATTTGGTATCCGTATGCGGCCTCAACTGAGTTTCCAGAAGTGGGCACGGGGGGAAGAAATGCAATGGCGGGACCTGTATATCATTCCGAGTTTTATCCCAAGGCCACAAGGTATCCTGACTATTTCAACGGAAAACTCTTGTTCTACGAATGGATCAGGGGATGGATGAAAATGGTGAGCATGGACGCTGAAGGCAATTACCAGCAAATGGAGCCCTTTATGGAATCTACAAAATTCAAAAGCCCCATGGATGTTGAGGTGGGTCCGGACGGCAGGCTCTATGTGCTTGAGTATGGCTCAGGATGGTTCAGCAAGAATGCGGATGCCGCCCTTTCAAGAATCGATTACAATGGAGGCAACAGGGCTCCCAAGGCAAAAATCAATGTGCCTAAACTTTCAGGCAGCATTCCATTTACGGTTAAGGTGGATGCGGTTGGATCAACCGATGCTGACAATGATGCCCTGAGTTATGTTTGGCATTTTGGTGCTGCTGTTCGTCCGCCAGTAACCACGCCCAATACCTCTTTCACTTTAACCAAAGCTGGCGAATATGCCATCTATGTTGAAGTGAAAGATCCCAAGGGCGGTGTTACCAGGAGCGAAGTGGTAAAGGTTTATGCAGGAAACGAAGCACCTGAGGTGAGTGTAAAACTCGATGCGGGCAACAAGTTTTATTTTCCTGGTCAGCCAGTACCTTATACTGTAAATGTGAAGGACAAAGAGGATGGCACTACAGAAAAAGGAAGCGTTGACAAGAAATCGATTTATGTAAAAGTTGATTACCTGAACGGACCAGACAAGGCACAGGTGGTTGGGCACCAGGTGATGACCGCCATCATGGAAGGGAAGAACCTGGCAGCAACCCTGGACTGCAAGGCCTGTCACAAAGAAGCGGAGAAATCTGTAGGACCAGCGTATAAAATGGTGGCAGAGAAATATGAAGGGGATACCAAAGCCAGGGCCTACCTCACCAATAAAATCATCAATGGTGGAAGCGGTGTTTGGGGAGAAGTGGCCATGGCCGCCCATCCAGACCTAAAACCCGAAGAGGCAGGAATGATTGTTGATTGGGTATTGAGCCTGAACAAGAAAGATGCTCCCTCCTTGCCCTCCAATGGAACCATCACACCGTCAGAAAATGACATGGGTTCCGGAAACCTGATGTTGATTACCGCCACGTATACAGACAGGGGCGGCGCAGGCATCAGGCCACTGAGTGCGATGGGTTCTGTTTCACTCAAAAGTGCATTGGTGAACATGCCAAGCAACAGCGGCAACCTTAGGGTTGAGATCAAGGACTGGAACAAACAACGTGCTGCATTCCTGAACATCAGCCAGGGAAACAACGGATGGATGGAGTTTTCCAACATTGATTTGGAAAATATTGGGACGATTGAATTGGCATACGGCATTCCTGCACAACTGATGAAGGGCTACCAGATCAGCTTGCACCAGGATGCTCCCAACGGGCCTGCGATTGCATCGTTCAAATTGGAAAACCATTCAAGCACCATGGGCGGCACAAAAGAATTGCAGTTGCAAAATGTGGTGTCGGGCGACAGAAAACTCTACATGAAATTGGAGCGTTTGGATGCCAAGGAGACAAACAGGCTGGCCATCATTTCGATGAAGCTTGTTCCTAAAAAATAATGAATGGCTTGATGCGCGCGCGATAAGGAAAAAAAAGCCGGAGTTGAATCAGCTCCGGCTTTTTTTATTGGTGACCATGTTGATGGTGATAACAATGGAAATGATGAGCAGTCCGCCAAACTCTCTTGATTGCTCAATCCAGGGCTTGGTTGCTTTCATGCTCTGGACAAGGCTTTCCGCCTCGTGTTCATTGAACCAAGCCATCACCCCATCTGTTGCCAGCAGTAACTTCAGTCCAAAGAAAAAGCAAAAAATCAGGGTGCCGATATGGGCAAATGCATCATATTTACCTCTTGCATCAAGAAAGCAAACAAGGGCAACATAGCCATAGATCGGAATCCATAAATAAGGATCCGGATCATTGATTTGCAACAAGGCAAAAACCACAAAAAGTCCAGAGAAAATATAATTGAATGTTTTCATCCTTACAGGTTTTTCAGGAGGGTTGATTGTACGTAAGCGATGCTCTTTCGAATGCTGTTCAAAGGCGCACCGGGGCAAACATCCTGCTCAACAAAGAAATGTTTCATGCCAGCGGTTTTGGCGTGTTTGAAAATCCTTGCATAATCAATGACCCCGCTTCCCACTTCGGTAAAGTTCTTGTTGGGTGTATTGTCCATGTCTTTGACATGCCAGAGGGCAACCCTTCCCTTGTATTGTTTAAATAAATCAATGGGGTCCCTGCCCGCTTTCGATACCCAGAAAAGATCCAGTTCGAATTTTACCAGGCCGGGGTCGGTTTCGTTGGCCAGGATGTCGAAAGGAATTTGTCCATCCAATTCCTGGAATTCAAAATCATGGTTGTGGTAGCAGAGCTGGATGCCTGCTTTTTTACAGATGGCGCCGGCCTTGTTCAGGTCTGCAGCAATTTTTTTATAGGCTGCTATAGAGGTTCTTTCTTCTGGCATCAGGAAGGCAATCGCCATATAGGTTTGACCAATGGCTTTGGCATCGGCCACGGCTTTTTCCCATCCAAACAAAACGGTTCCAGGGTTTTGCTTGTTGCCGAAATTGCCATAGAGATAATGGCCAGAAGGCGCAACGAGACCATATTCATCCAATACCTTTTTGTATTCGGAGGCTTCCATCCCAAAGAATTTGCCGTTGTATCCGAAGTTCTCCACTTCACCAAATCCCATGGCGGCAATTTGCTTGAGGGTTCCCTTGGGGTCTATTGCCATGTCATCCCGAACGGTGTAGAGCTGAACCCCAATTTTTTTATCTTTTACACCCTCGATCGCAAGCGCATCGTTGATAAAAAACGAACCCGCGGCAACCCATGCCATTTGCTGAACGAAACCCCTTCTTGATGTCATGCCTTAAATTTTATGGACACAATTTACTGATTCATTTCTGCATTGTCGGTAATTGATATAATGGGCGGATACAATCAAGAGCATGGCGGGGACCAGAAACCAAAGTTGGTAAGGATGAAAGAGTTGTTTGAGGATCAGCATCAGGATACCCAGGGCAAAAATAAACAGGGCCTTTTTGCTATGGTGATGTTTCCTGTATCCATGGGTAAGCGAATAGCTTCCGATGGCAGCAGCCAGCAAGATCATGAAAACCTCAAACCACGTATTGTTGATGATGTTGATTCCCAGCACCGGAAGGCTTGTCAATACCAGCGGCAAAAGTGCACAGTGGATGGCGCAGGCTACCGAAGCGGCAATTCCAAGGGCATCGTAGTTAATCTTCAACATGG
>Ga0209769_1000685_pt1 | contig 13480 bp, 12 predicted proteins | sample LauGreSuBDMM15DN_2_FD_187569 | JGI IMG/M metagenome (GOLD analysis project Ga0209769, IMG submission 187569) | Freshwater lake microbial communities from Lake Michigan, USA - Su13.BD.MM15.DN (SPAdes) (version 3) | ecosystem: Environmental > Aquatic > Freshwater > Lake | place: Lake Michigan, USA...
TATTGTTGAGCAAGAATCGCTTTCACAGCATCCTCTAAATACTTCTCCTCATTGAGGACAGGCAGAATCACCGAAATCTCTCGTTTCGGTGAGCCATATAACGCGTTAGCTGATGTCGACATAACCCGCACACGCTATCGCTCAAGTACTCTCGGATAGTGAAATCAACGCGGGCAATTCGGATTATTACCTCACTATCTGTGGGAGTCGTCCTTATCTCCGCATTCTCTTGGTTGGGCCTTGGACAGGTGAGCGGAGCCATTGATCGAATCGATGTATTCGGTACATTGAAAGATCGCCCTGATAAACCAAACAAAGCCCTGAACTATCTCCTTGTTGGATCAGATACTCGTGAAGGTTTAACAAAAGAGCAGCGGAAATTACTCCGAGTCGGATCAACAGCAACAGCTGCAGGATCACGTTCTGACACAATGCTGATTGTTCACATCTCTAAATCACGCGACAAAGCAACATTGATTTCTATCCCTCGTGATTCTTTGGTGACAATTCCTGAACACGTGTCCTCCCTAGATAAAACTAAAATTGTTCCTGCGGCCAAAGGAAAAATTAATGCAGCCTTTGCCTTTGGTGGAGCGCCACTTCTGATTCAAACTCTTGAAAGTGAATCTGGTATTCGTATTGATCACTACATTGAAATCGGTTTCGCGGGATTTGCCGGAATGGTTGATGCACTTGGCGGAATTGAAGTGTGCACCAAGAGAGATATCGATGATCCAGGTAGCCACTTAGTTTTGGCCGCAGGTGTTCACACACTTGATGGCGTTGAGTCTCTTAAATATGTTCGCACCCGCGACTTTGATGGAATGGGCGACCTGGGTCGCATGCAACGTCAGCAACAATTTATGGGTGCAGTTCTAAGAAAAGTAACAAGCACTGGTGTGTTGCTCAACCCAATTAAGCTCGTCAATTTCTTTAACGCAGCAATCGCAACAATTAAGACTGATTCCCAACTCAACCAGAGCGATCTTTTGACCCTTGCAAAACAAATGAAAAATCTTTCTCCCAGCAAAATGCGCACTTTGACTATTCCACTAGGCAATACCAATGCTCGAGTTCCAGGAGTTGGTTCTGTAGTTATCTGGGATGAAGTATTAGCGCCTGAACTTTTCAACCGTTTGCGTGAAGATTTGCCGCTCATTGATGAAGTAACCCCATCTCCATCAGCCTCTTCTAGTGCAAAGGCAACTCCTACTGTGATCGATAAATTTAAGACTCGTACCGCTGATGAAAACCCTTGCGGGGCTCTGAAGTAAACTCCCCCACATGACGTTAACTCTCTCGGTTGTTGGCTGCGGTTATCTAGGAGCCACCCATGCTGCTTGCATGTCCTCACTCGGTTTTACGGTAATTGGTGTTGATACAGACCCAGAAAAAGTAGCGCTGCTTCAAAGTGGAAAGCTCCCTTTTTATGAACCAGGTCTAGACACGCTTCTTGAGCAAGAGATGAAGACAGGTCGACTCTCTTTTACAACTGATTTCTCAGCAGTCAAAGATGCTGACGTTCACTTTGTATGTGTTGGAACTCCACAAAGTAAAGATGGATTAGCTGCAGATTTAACATACGTAAAGTCAGCTGTTGCTGGTATTGCTCCACATCTAAAAGATGGATCACTTGTTGTCGGTAAATCCACTGTTCCTGTTGGAACAGCGCAAGCCTTGCGTGCTGAATTAGCAAAGATTGCGCCTCAAGCAGATTTAGCCTGGAACCCAGAGTTTCTTCGTGAAGGTTTTGCAGTTGAAGATACATTGACACCAAATCGTTTAGTAGTTGGTGTTGCAAATGATCGTGCTGAAGAGATTCTTAAAGAGGTATATGAGCCAGTAATTGCTTTAGGAACACCTTGGATTCGTGCAGACCTACCAACATCTGAACTTGTAAAGGTAGCTGCTAACTCATTTCTTGCGACAAAGATTTCATTTATCAATGCAATGGCTGAAGTGTGTGAGGCTGCAGGTGGAGATGTAACGGTGCTTGCAAAGGCAATTGGTTATGACCCACGTATCGGTAGTCGCTTCTTGCAAGCCGGTATTGGCTTTGGCGGTGGCTGTCTTCCAAAGGATATTCGCGCATTTATGGCACGCGCCGAAGAGTTAGGTGCCAAGCAAGCACTTGAATTCTTGCGTGAAATTGATGCAATTAACTTACGTGCACGCCAACGTGTTATCGATGTTGTTCGTGGAGAGCTTTCACAGGATCTAACTAAGTACAAAATTGCTGTTTTGGGTGCAACATTTAAGCCCGACAGTGATGATGTGCGTGACTCCCCCGCACTAGACATCGCTGTGCAGTTACATGCAGCAGGTGCAGAGGTCGTTATCCATGATCCACAAGGTATTGAGCCTGCCCGTAAGCGTTTTCCAAACCTTGATTACGCCGAAGTAATCAATGATGCAATCAAAGATGCAGATTTAATCCTTCACTTGACTGAATGGAAGGAGTATCGCCAGATCGATCCTGTCGCTATTTCTTCAATTGTGAAGAGTAAAATTATTATTGACGGACGCAACATGCTCGATCGCACCCTGTGGCGTGACGCCGGGTGGAAGTTCCACGCATTGGGGCGCACCGATTAATACCAAAGAAACAATTGATGCTGTCCTTGCCCTAAAAACATGGGCAGTAGTTGGGCTTAGCAATAATCCTGAGCGCGCTGCTTTTGGAGTAGCAAAACTTCTACAAGATAAAGCCCACCATATTATTCCGGTATATCCCCGCGCAGAAGTTGTGCATGGAGAAATAGGTTACAAAACTCTCTCTGAAATTCCAGAACCTGTAGATGTTGTTGATTGCTTTGTTAATTCATCACTTGTTGGAAAAATTGTAGATGAAGCTATTGCTATTGGTGCTAAGGCTGTGTGGTTGCAGTTAGATGTTATTGATAATGATGCAATTGCACGTGCACAGGCCGCAGGCTTACTGACGATCATGGATCGTTGCCCTGCGATTGAATATCGCGCTAGAGCTTAAAAACCTGTTTTGCGATTGCGGCGAGAGTTGAGGCTCTCACCTTTTTCCTTTGCAATCTTGTTGATTTCCTTTAGTCCGTCTGCAACCTTTGCTGAAATTGCTGCATCAGATACACCAAGGATTCTTGCAGCAAGTAACGCTGCATTCTTTGCATTGCCAACTCCAACGGTTGCTACCGGAACGCCTGCTGGCATTTGAACAATCGACAGCAATGAATCCATTCCATCAAGATTCTTTAACGCAACTGGTACACCGATAACGGGAAGCGTTGTTAATGAAGCCACCATTCCAGGTAAATGTGCGGAGCCACCTGCACCAGCAATAATTACTTTGTAACCTTTTGATTGCGCGGTCTGGGCAAACTCAACCATCTCAAGTGGCATTCGATGTGCTGAAACAACATCTGCTGAATATGAAATTCCAAGATCATCCAAAACTTTTGCGGCTTCCTCCATCGTTGGCCAGTCTGAATCTGACCCCATGATGATTGCTACATCACTCATCGATTTCTCCGCTCATGTAATCCACCGCATGTTGGACTTCGTGGGTTAATTCTACGAGGTCTTTGCCGAGCAGAGTTACATGCCCGATCTTTCGACCTGGGCGTACATCCTTCTTGTATTGATGAAAGTGCAGCGCAGGAGTGCGTGCCATCAGGTGCAGATATGGACGATACATATCGGTCTTGCTGCCTCCTAAAACATTTCCCATGACGGCGATAGAAGCTGTCATTGCAGGGTCACCTAATGGCAGATCTAACACTGCCCGCAAATGTTGTTCAAACTGACTTGTGTGAGAACCCTCAATAGTCCAATGTCCAGAATTATGTGGACGCATCGCCAACTCATTAATAAATAAGTTGTCGCCTTTGACAAACATTTCAACAGCCATCACGCCAACAACTCCAACTTCAGCTGCAATATCTAGGGCAAGTTTTTGTGCTTTCTCACTTAATGCCGCTGTCAGTTGCGGGGCAGGTGAAATTGTCATCACACAGATTCCATCTTTTTGCACGGTTTGCGTAGGAGCCCACGTCGTTGCTTGTCCGTGAGGTGAGCGCGCGACCATTACAGCAATCTCATAATCAAATTCAATCAACTCTTCAACTAGTAGCTTAGGTATTTGGTGTAAAAGATCCCACGTCGTTGCTTGTCCATGAGGTGAACGCGCGACCATTACAGCAATCTCATAATCAAATTCAATCAACTCTTCAACTAGTAGCTTAGGTATTTGGTGTAAAAGATCACCTAATTCTTTTGCTGAATTTACTTTCCAAACGCCACGCCCGTCATACCCGCCAGAGATTGCTTTAGCGATAACCGGAAACTCATTGACTTGATCTACTGCAGTCACAATCTGAAATTTCGGTGAAGAAAAAGATTGCAATTTTTGGCGCATAACTGCTTTATCTTGTGAATATAAAAAAGCTGCAGATGAAGGGCGAACAACTACCCCATCGGCTTCTAATGCTTTCACAATACTTAATGGAATTAATTCGTGTTCAAAGGTAACAACATCGCACTGTGCTGCAAATTGACGAACAGTCTCTAGATCGGTGTAATCACCAACAACATGCTGGGTAATTTGAGCCGCGGAGTCATTAGAATCGGCTGCAAGCAACAATAAATTAACACCTAGGGCAGTTGCCGGTGCGATGCTCATTCGAGCAAGTTGTCCAGCGCCGATGACTCCGACTGTTGGGAAGGCTTTGCTCACCGGCTTATCGTAGATGAATTACATCGGCGGATTGAACATGAGTCCCATCATCCAAGATGAGCGCGCCAATATCTGAAATCGATTCAGCTACGGCCAAGTGCATAGCCCCGCCAGGGTATTCAACCCGAACCTCTTTGCCTAATGTGGCACATAGATGTACGTACAACGCCTGAACCTCGTCAATACCTTGATCCCACTGCACAAAATGCTCTTCGAACTCTTCCAATACTTCGCACAAAATTTCATCTCGAGTTAAATCAACTCCCCCTTCGATTAACAAGGATGTTGCTGTTTCTACAGGTAGTTGATCTTCACTCATACCAACATTGATACCAATTCCAATTACTACACCGTCGCCAACTACCTCTGCGATGAGACCAGAAACTTTTTTGTGATTAATCAAAATATCATTGGGCCATTTAAGGGTTGCATGAAAAGCATGGAGAGTCTTTGCCACACTGTATCCAGCAATCAATGGGATCCATCCCCAGTCATCACGATTACGTTGTGGTTCTATATAAAAAGAAAACAGCAGAGCAGTTCCTTTTGGGGCTTCAAATGTGCGATCCAATCTGCCTCGTCCTGCACTTTGAAATTCTGCAGTGATCACATCGCCCACTTGCGCATTTCCATCACGTACTCGTTGTACTAAATCGCCTTGCGTAGTACTCGTGAGTTCAACCACGCTTACTCGCCAGTAAGGCGTAATTAATCTCTTGATCTCCGCCGGATCAAGCGCTGCACTTAACAATTCTTTGCCCACGACTAGTACCGTACGCCCATGAGCCGTGATCTGCATACAACTGCCGGAAAAATTGAAGATCTTCGCGATCGTGTTGAGGAAGCTGTCCATGGCGGCTCCGAGCGCGCCGTCGAGAAGCAGCACTCAAAAGGTAAGAAGTCTGCGCGAGAAAGAATTGAGTTGCTCGTTGATGCTGATTCATTTACTGAGATCGATGAGTTTGCACGTCACCGTTCTACGCAATTTGGAATGGAAAAGAATCGTCCATACGGTGATGGAGTAGTAATCGGAACCGCAACAGTTGATGGCAGGCCTATCGCGTTGTATTCACAGGATTTCACCGTTATGGGTGGGTCACTTGGCGAAGTTCACGCAGAAAAGATTGTAAAGATCGCCGCGTTTGCACTTAAATCTGGAATTCCACTTATTGGAATAAATGATTCTGGTGGAGCTCGCATTCAAGAAGGTGTTGCATCCCTTAATGGTTACGGGAAGATCTTCCGCCTCAACACCAGATCTTCAGGTGTTATCCCCCAGATCTCGCTGATTCTTGGTCCATGTGCAGGTGGCTCTGCATATTCACCTGCGCTTACAGATTTCACAATCATGGTGAATGAAACATCGCACATGTTTATTACTGGTCCTGATGTAATCAAGACTGTTACGGGTGAAGAAGTTGGGATGGAAGAGCTTGGTGGTGCACGCACGCACAACACGCGCACTGGTAACTCTCATTACCTAGCAAAAAACGAAGATGATGCCATTGATTACGTTAAGGCGCTTCTCTCATATCTTCCATCAAACAATATGGATGCGGCACCTCACCTTCCACCGACTGAAACTTTGGAGAAGAAGGCCTCAGATATCGCACTTGATACTTTGATTCCTGATAGTCCTAACCAGCCCTATGACATGAAGATTTTGATTCAGGCTTTAGTAGATGAGGGCGAGTTCCTGGAAGTTCACGCACTCTATGCGCCAAATATTGTCGTTGGTTTTGCACGTATCGAAGGCGAATCAATTGGAATCATTGCCAACCAGCCAAATCAACTAGCAGGTACTCTTGATATCAATTCAAGTGAAAAAGCAGCACGTTTCTTGCGTTTCTGCGATGCCTTTAATATTCCGATTCTTACCCTTGTAGATGTTCCAGGTTTCTTGCCTGGTACAGAACAAGAATGGGACGGAATCATTCGTCGTGGAGCGAAGTTACTCTACGCATACGCTGAAGCTTCTGTGCCACTTGTAACACTTATTACTCGCAAAGCATACGGCGGAGCATTCATTGTTATGGGATCTAAATACCTTGGCAGTGACATTAACTTCGCATGGCCAAGTGCTGAAATCGCTGTAATGGGCGCACAAGGTGCGGTAAACATTTTGTATCGCAAAGAGTTAGCAGATGCTAAGGATGCTGAAGTAAGGCGCGCTGAGTTAGTAAAGGAATACAACGAATCACTTGCAAATCCTTACTTAGCTGCAGAGCGCGGAACAATTGACACAGTTATCGAACCTAGCCAATCTCGCGCATACATCACAAAAGCATTTAGAACCTTGAAGACAAAGCGCGATGTTTTGCCTGCACGCAAGCACGGAAACATTCCTCTGTAATGCAATTTGAGATTACTTCTGGGAATCCAACTCCTGAAGAATTGGCTGCAATTGAGGCTGTTATGGCTCAACACAAACGTGAAGAGCTCACACCTGTGATTCGCCGCAGTCTTTATGGCTCACCACAGCTACGTAAGCCGCTGCCCCATCAAATTACATTTGGTGCGAGAAGGTTTAGATAATAATGCCAACAATTGTTTTAGCATCACAATCTACTAGTCGACGTCGTTTACTAGAGTCTGCTGGTTTATCGCCAAAGATTATGGTTAGCAATGTTGATGAAGAAACAGAATTTTTTAATGCAATGCACCCTGTGGATATGGTTATTGCACTAGCAATTACAAAAGCCCACACAGTCCGCGAACAGATTGACTATCCAGCCATAATTATCGGTTGTGATTCAACCTTCGAATTTGATGGAGTCTCACTAGGTAAGCCAGGCTCACCAGCTATTGCAACGGAGCGCGCAAAGCGAGTCCGAGGTAATTCAGGCCTACTACACACTGGGCACTGCATTATCGATACTGTAAAAGATGTTGAGATTTCAGATCGTGTAACAACTCGAGTCACTTTTGATCATATGAGTGATGAAGAAATCGCAGATTACGTTGCAACAGAAGAACCGCTACATGTTGCAGGTGGTTTTACCCTAGATGGCTTTAGCTCTCCTTTTATCCCTTCCATTGAGGGTGATTACACAAATGTTGTTGGTATATCAATGCCATTTGTGCGAAAAGCATTTGCTCAACTTGGATATACGTGGCCGCAAGCAAAGGCGATGAAGTGAAACGCGTACTAATCGCCAATCGTGGTGAAATTGCTGTGCGCGTTATTCGTGCCTGTAAGGATCATGGGATCGAAAGCGTTGCGGTGTATTCAGATGAAGATCGCACATCACTTCATACGCAAATGGCAGATACTGCATTTTCACTTTCTGGCACCACCGCAACACAAACTTACTTAGATATTGAAAAGCTAATCGCTATTGCTAAAGAATCTGGCGCAGATGCTGTCCACCCTGGCTATGGCTTCCTTTCAGAGAACGCAAATTTTGCTCAAGCCGTTATTGATGCAGGTCTTACATGGATCGGACCACCGCCGGATGCAATTCGCGCATTAGGTGACAAGGTTTCTGCACGTAAGATCGCTGCAAAAGCGGGTGCTCCACTCGTTGCAGGTACAAAGGATCCTGTCGCTGGTCATGAAGAAGTTACCGCTTTTGCGAAAGAACATGGTTTGCCAGTTGCAATTAAGGCTGCCCACGGTGGCGGTGGACGCGGATTAAAGGTTGCGCGCACCATGGAGGAGATTCCAGAGCTATTTGCATCTGCTGTTCGTGAAGCAATTTCAGGTTTTGGTCGCGGTGAGTGTTTCGTTGAACGTTACTTAGACAAGCCACGACATGTTGAAACACAAGTACTAGTTGATAAACATGGGCACGCCGTTGTTGTTAGTACCCGTGACTGTTCTCTGCAACGTCGTCACCAAAAACTTGTTGAAGAAGCTCCTGCTCCGTTCTTGACCCAGGCACAAAATGATGAGCTCTACCGTTCAAGCAAAGCAATCATGAAGGAGGCAGGCTACATAGGCGCTGGAACATGTGAGTTTTTAGTTGGCGTCGATGGAACTATTTCATTCCTTGAAGTAAACACACGTTTGCAAGTTGAGCATCCTGTTAGTGAAGAGGTAACAGGGCTTGATCTTGTGCGCGAACAGTTCCGAATCGCAGATGGTGAAGCACTTGGTTTTGATGATCCTGTAATTCGTGGACATTCAATTGAGTTTCGAATCAATGGCGAAGATCCAGGCCGATCTTTTCTACCCGCACCAGGACGCATTACTGAATGGGAAATCCCAACAGGTCCTGGAGTTCGAGTCGATGCAGGTTTTCAAGGTGGCGACACAATCGGTGGCAACTTTGATTCCTTGCTTGCAAAGTTGATTGTTACCGGCGCAACTCGTGAACAAGCAATTGATCGTGCTCGCCGCGCTTTATCTGAGTTCAAAGTGGGTGGGTTAGCAACTGCCATTCCTTTCCATCGCGCGATTCTTGAGGATCCCGCATACACAAAGAATTTCAAGGTATACACGAGTTATATTGAAAATGAATTCGACAATCAAATTCCAGTATTCACTTTCACTGAGCCACCTCTTGAAACTCATATGGCACCTGAATATCTCGTTACCGAAGTTAATGGGAAACGATTTGAGATTCTTGTTCATGCGGCAAAGCCAGTTATAAAGCGTCATCGCGCAAAACAAACTATGACTGGTGGATCAAGTGGTTCTGGACTCACAAGCCCAATGCAAGGCACCGTTGTTAAAATTGCAGTAGAAGAAGGTGCATCTGTCGAAGTTGGTGATCTGATCTTTGTTCTTGAAGCGATGAAAATGGAGCAACCCTTAACTGCTCACAAGGCGGGCATAATCTCTAATCTCACAGCTGTCATTGGAGCCACTGTTTCAAGTGGAACTAATCTCTGTGACATTATCGATAAATAACCTGACTTCTCAAAGGGTTCTCACGAAGTTACTCTAGGCACATGGATCAATTATTAGTGGGCGAAGTTCAAGCCTGGATAGCAGATGATCCAGATCCAATTACAGCTTCTCAATTACAACAGTGGCTAGATACACATAACGAAGCTGAACTTCACACATCCTTTAATGGCTTTTTACAATTTGGAACAGCAGGTCTGCGTGGTCCTAACCGTCCCGGTCCATCTGGAATGAATCGAGCTGTTGTTGGCCGTACCGCAGCCGGAATAGTTGCCTATATGAAGGAGCGCAACTTAACTTCTGTAGTTATTGGCCGAGATGCACGCTATGGCTCTGAAGATTACACATTTGAAACCGCTGAAATTATGAGCGGTGCGGGTATGAAGGTTTTTGTGTTGCCACGACCTCTCCCAACTCCAGTTTTAGCTTTTGCTACTAATGAATTGGGCTGCGATGTAGGCATCATGGTGACTGCAAGCCATAACCCACCTCAAGATAATGGATACAAGGTTTACCTTGGTGGAACAGTAGATGGAATTGAATATCGCGGGTCTCAAATTGTTTCGCCCACCGATATTTCGATTGCACACGCAATTGATGCAATCACATCTCTAAAGGAACAGCCGCGCGGAAAAGATTGGACAGTTCTGGGCGAAGAGATAATTGAGAAGTACATCGCTCGCACAGCATCACTTGCAACAAAGCCCGGTTCCTTGCGCACTGTTTACACCGCGATGCATGGTGTTGGAACCGAAACTCTTCAGCGGGTATTCCAGAGAGCAGGATTTGCCTCACCAATCTTGGTTGACGCGCAAGCTGCACCAGATCCTGATTTTCCAACAGTTGCTTTCCCTAACCCTGAAGAGCCCGGCGCTATTGATTTAGCACTTGAAACAGCTAGGACATTTAATGCAGATCTAGTTATTGCAAATGATCCAGATGCAGATCGCTGCGCGGCTGCAGTTAACGACCCTGTAACAGGCTGGCGCATGCTCAGAGGCGATGAATTAGGCGCGATATTCGGTGAATCTATTGCTCGAAAGACCAGTAGTGGGATTTTTGCTAATTCAATTGTTTCCTCATCAATTCTGAAAAAAATTGCTGAGCACTACAACCTCGAATTCAAAGAAACCCTTACAGGCTTTAAGTGGTTAGCAAAGATTAAGGATCTGACCTTTGGCTATGAAGAAGCACTTGGTTACGCAGTTGATGCAAAGACCGTCAATGATAAGGATGGAATTTCAGCAGCAATCACTTTGGCGCAAATAGCAACCGATCTTGCAGCTGATGGAAAAACTCTTCTTGATTTATTAGATGAAATTTGGGCACGTCATAGATTCCATGCAACTGAACAGATTTCTATCCGCCTCAGTGACTTATCAAGGGTGGGAGTAATTCTCGGTGGGCTTCGTAGTAATCCACCACACAATATTGCAGGTCGAGCAGTTACATCAATTGATGATCTGGCTGCCCCTACCGATGGATTGCCACCAACAGATGGTTTAAGAATCTGGCTAGATGGCGGAATTCGAATTATTATTCGCCCCAGCGGCACTGAAGCAAAGATGAAGTGTTACATTGAGGTTATTGAAAAAGATTCTAAAACCGCTCAAGTAGTATTGGATCAACTGCGACCACCGCTAAAGGAATTGTTATCATGAGTTTTTATGGTTTAGTTGATGGTACTGATGCCTCACTAAAGAGCTACCTCGGCAATCTTTCCGGTGTCGACCAGGTAGGCGCTGAAGCTCGCGCAGCAATGCTTGCTACTAGAAGTATCAAAACAACTTCAAAGCGCTGGGCAATTGATACCGCGATCACAATGGTGGACTTAACGACTCTTGAAGGTGCAGATACTCCTGGAAAAGTGAAAGCTTTGTGCACAAAGGCTGTAAGGCCAGATCCAACTGATTCATCAGTTCCCAGCGTTGGCGCAGTCTGCGTCTATAACGACATGGTTTCAGTTGCTCGTAAACACCTGGATTTAATCGGTGGCCAGCATGTGCCGGTAGCAGCGGTTTCAACTGCTTTTCCATCGGGGCGAGCTTCAATGACAGTCAAGATTCAAGATACACAGGATGCAATTGCTGCAGGTGCAGCAGAGATCGATATGGTGATCGATCGCGGCGCTTTTCTTGCCGGTCGCTACATTGATGTTTTTAATGAGATTGTTCAGATTCGCGAAGTATGTGGCGACAAGGCGCACCTAAAAGTTATCTTCGAAACAGGCGAGTTAGTTACTTATGACAATGTTCGCAAGGCATCTTTCTTGGCAATGGCAGCAGGTGCAGACTTCATTAAGACTTCTACAGGCAAAGTCGCACCAGCTGCAACTCCCCCAGTTGTATTAGTGATGCTCGAAGCGGTACGAGACTTTTATGAGATGACTCAAGTGCGCATTGGTGTCAAGCCTGCTGGAGGAATTCGAAATACTAAAGATGCAATTAAGCAATTAGTTTTGGTCAATGAAACTGTTGGACCAGATTGGCTCAATCCGAAACTCTTTCGAATTGGAGCCAGTGCACTGCTCAATGATCTATTGATGCAGCGCATGAAGATGGATGATGGTTATTACACTAGCCCTCAGTATGTGACGATGGATTAATGGAGACGACTATGACCTTCGAATACGCCCCAGCGCCTGAATCTCGCGCAATTGTCACGATTAAGCCGAAGTATGGACACTTCATCGGTGGAAAAATTGTTGCAGGAAACAAACACTTTCCAACAATTAATCCAGCCACAGAAGAGGTACTCAGCCAGATAGCACTTGGTGGAAAAGCAGATGTTGACGCAGCGGTTAAAGCTGCACGCAAGGCATACTCATCTACTTGGTCAAAGATGTCTGGCAAAGAGCGTGGAAAGTATTTGTATCGAATCGCGCGCATCATGCAAGAGCGTGCACGTGAATTTGCAGTACTAGAAACTCTCGATAACGGTAAGCCGATTCGTGAATCACGAGATACCGATATTCCATTGGCGGCAGCGCACTTTTTCTATCACGCAGGCTGGGCAGACAAGCTTGAATACGCAGGTCTTGGCACATCCCCCAAGCCGCTAGGTGTTACAGGACAGATTATTCCCTGGAACTTTCCTCTATTGATGTTGGCATGGAAAGTTGCACCAGCACTTGCTGCTGGAAACACAGTTGTTCTAAAGCCAGCTGAATCAACACCACTAACGGCGTTGTTATTTGCAGAGGTGTGTCAGCAAGCAGAACTTCCAGCAGGTGTCGTAAACATTGTTACAGGTGATGGATCAACTGGAGCGCTGATTGTTAATCATCCGGGAATCGACAAGATTGCATTTACCGGATCAACTGAGGTTGGAAAGATTATTGCTCGAGCTGTGGCACCAACTAACAAGAGCGTGACTTTAGAGCTTGGTGGCAAGGCTGCCAATATTGTCTTTGATGATGCCGCTATAGATGAAACTGTTGAAGGCATTATTAATGGTATTTTCTTTAACCAGGGACATGTCTGCTGTGCTGGCTCACGACTCTTGCTGCAAGAAAATGTTGCTGAAGAGGTTTTGCATAAGCTAAAGAATCGTATGGAAAAGATTCGTGTGGGTGATCCCATGGATAAGAATACTGATGTAGGTGCGATTAATAGCAAAGAACAACTTGCAAAGATTACCGAGCTCGTTGCAGTCGGCGATGCAGAAGGTGCTGAACGTTGGAGCCCCGCATGCACGCTGCCAAGTAAGGGATTCTGGTTTGCACCAACAATCTTTACAGGGGTAGCACAGGCACATCGCATTGCACGCGAAGAAATCTTTGGTCCAGTTCTTTCAGTCTTAACATTTAGAACTCCGCAAGAAGGTATAGAAAAGGCTAATAACACCCCCTTTGGTCTATCAGCTGGTATCTGGAGCGAGAAAGGAAGCCGCACATTGTGGGCATCACAACAGCTTCGCGCAGG
>Ga0209769_1000693_pt1 | contig 13433 bp, 9 predicted proteins | sample LauGreSuBDMM15DN_2_FD_187569 | JGI IMG/M metagenome (GOLD analysis project Ga0209769, IMG submission 187569) | Freshwater lake microbial communities from Lake Michigan, USA - Su13.BD.MM15.DN (SPAdes) (version 3) | ecosystem: Environmental > Aquatic > Freshwater > Lake | place: Lake Michigan, USA...
CTGATAGACCAGACCAGACAGAAACACCATCCTTAGTTCCTACAGGAATGTTTCAGGTAGAAACTGGATTTTCCCTTCAAAACAATGATGCGCATTCTCAAACACTCACCTTGCCTTCTACCTTGTGGAAATACGGTGTTAACGAAAATTTTGAACTTCGATTAATTTCGGAATTTGACATTGAAAAACAGTATGATCTTGAAAGTTCCGGATTAAATCCAATCTTAATTGGCTGCAAAATAAAAATTGCTGAAGAAAAAGGAATTATCCCAAAGACATCTTTTATTGCACATATGTCATTGCCAAACGCAGCTACAACAAACCGAAAAACTGATTTTTTTGCACCAGAATTTCGATTTGTAATGCAACATACAGTAACAGAAAAAATGAGTTTCAGTTATAATTTGGGCGCTGAATGGAATGGTTTTACTGCTGAACCCACCTTTATTTACACCCTTGCAACAGGGTACACCCTATCGAATAAATTTGGGAGTTATATTGAATTATTTGGATTTATCCCACAGATTGAAAAACCAATGCATAGTTTTGACGGTGGAATCACGTATTTGATAAACGATGATTTTATGTTAGATTTGTCGTCAGGCATTGGAATCTCTAAAACTGCTCCAATTAATTATATTGCTTTCGGATTTTCATTCAGGATTTAATGCAACACTACAACTATATTTTTACGGGTTCAGGTTTATCGGCGTTGATGACGGTGTATCAACTAATCTTATCTGGAAAATGTAAGGACAAAACCATTTTACTACTGGACGAAAACCCAAAAAAGTCGAATGATCGAACCTGGTGTTTTTGGGACCAGGCTGATACGTTTGCTGAAATCGCCTCGCACAATTGGCATTCCATTCGGTTTACCAATTCCAAGTTTACCAGAGAAATGGACATCGTTCCCTTCCAATACCGTCAAATTCGCAGTAAAGATTTTTATGCGTTTGTATTTGATTTGATTTCCCAACACAGTCAAGTTCACGTCTTGCAAGAAAAAGTAATCTCCATTACCGAAATGCAGTCAGGTGCTCTTGTACAGACAGATTTCAATCAATACCAAGGTCAGCTGGTTTTCAATTCGATTTTAGATTGGAAAATAATGCAGCAGCAATCCAAGTATCCACTTTTGCAACAGCATTTTGTGGGTTGGTTTATACAATCGAAAGAAGCTGTTTTCAATCCCGAACAGGCCATCTTCATGGATTTTTCTGTCGAGCAAAAAGGAAACACACGATTTATGTATGTACTTCCTACTTCTTCAAATGAAGCTTTAGTAGAATATACCTTGTTTTCAAAAGATCTTTTACCCAAAGAAGAATATGAATCTGAAATTCAAAAGTACATTCAAAAATTAGGAATTACAGACTATAAAATCGTTGAACGTGAACAAGGAAATATACCGATGACCTCGTATCCATTTTGGAAACACAATACTAAAAACTGCATCAACATTGGTTCTGCTGGCGGTTGGACCAAAGCCAGCACCGGATTTACCTTTAAAAATACCACCAAAAAAGCCAAGCAATTGGCTGATTATTTGGAACACAAAACGCCCAAGCCTTTTCAATTTCAACGCAAATTTTGGCTTTATGATTTGTTGTTGTTGGATATACTTCACGACAACAACGCACAAGGCAGCCGCATTTTTTCTAGCATTTTTTCTAGCGCCAATCCCCAATTGATTTTGCGATTTTTAGACGAAGAAACCACTATTTGGGAAGATTTGCAACTCATTTGGCATTGCCCCAAACGCTTGTTTGTGCGGGCAATATTAAAACGTATTTTGAGGGTGTTCTAGACTAAAAAAACCAACTTGCTACCGCAATCGCAGTCAACACACAGATAAGATCAATTAGCAACATGGCGCCCAAAGTGTAGCGCGTATTTTTTACATTAATCGAACCAAAATACACCGCAATCACGTAAAAAGTCGTTTCGGCACTGCATTGAAAAATACAACTCAAGCGACCGGTAAACGAATCCGGACCAAATTGGCGCATGGCATCAATCATAAAGCCGCGTGATCCGCCCGAACTAAACGGACGCAGCATGGCTACCGGAAGCGAATCGGTGATTTGTTTGCTCACGCCAATGTGCGAAAACACAAACGAAAGTCCCTGGCTGAGGAGCTCAAACAAACCGCTGTTTCTAAAGAACGAGATGGCCACCAACATCCCCAACACATAAGGAAAAATGGTCACTCCTGTTTTTAATCCGTTGTTGGCACCGGTAACAAAGGCGTCAAAAATGGTGGTGTTTTTTTCGGTGAATTTGGCTTCATTTTTCCAAGAAAACAGCAGCGTAAACAAAATAATTCCAATGAGCAAGATGCTCGATAAATGCGACGTAAAAAGCGTTTTCCCAATTAAATCGAGTTGATTCACATAAAACAAAAACCCGATGATGGCCGCAATTACTGCAAATAAACTGCTTACCAATGCGGCGCTTTTGAAATTTATTTTTTGTTTGATGCCCACTAACAAAAAGGCGGCAATGGTACCCACAAACGAGGTAATGATGCAGGGCAACATCACGTCGGCGGGATTGGTGGCGCTCTCGGCCGCCCGGTAGCCAATAATCGAGGTGGGAATTAAGGTGAGTCCGGCCGCGTGCAAACACATAAACATAATTTGGGCGTCGCTGGCCTTGTCTTTGTCTGGGTTTAACTCTTGCAAACTTTGCATGGCCTTGAGTCCAAATGGGGTGGCTGCTGAGTCTAAGCCCAAGAAATTGGCCGCAAAATTCAAGGTCATGTACGAAATCGATTCGTGGTTTTTGGGAATAGTCGGAAACACTTTGGTGAAAATCGGGCTCATTTTTTTAGCCAGTTTTTCAGCGGTACCCGATTCGATGAGCAGTTGCATCAACCCACAGAAAAACGCCAAATAGGCAATCAAGGGCAAAATCAAATCGAGCAAACTATTTTTACAGGTAGGCAACAAGCCGTCTGATTTTTGCACGCCCGAGTATACTTTTACCGTTTGGTTTTTGTACACATAGGTAGTATCGGGATTGGTGGTTACGGCATTGCGCACAAGGGTTTGATCGGGCGCTTTGGTTATGCTGTCTTGCACAAAAGCAGGCAGTTGGTTCAGGTATTTTTCGGCAATGAGGATGGGTTCGTCTTTTTGTCCATTGAGGATGTAATCTAAAGTATAGTGCGAGCCACTGGCCAAGCCAATGAGCACAAAGAGAATCGAAGACACTAAAATGGCGAGCCAAAATCTACTGAGAACCATACGCTTGTTTTTGGTAAAAGTAAAAACTTAAACAGATATTTCACAAAACGCCCGAATTATTATTTGCGGCGGCTTATACGTGCAAAATTTCTTCCTCGATTAAGAGGTCTTCCCGTCGAAAGCGCAAAAACAACTGGGCCACCGCAATGGTGTCTTTTTCGCAATAGGTGACAATGCGGTCAATGTCTTTTTCTACATAATACACTTGCGCCACTTGGCTGCCGTCAATGTCGCCTTTGGGCGAGGGAATACCCAAAATTTTGGTGAGTAATTTCAAGGAAGTAAAGTGCTTGTAATCGCCAAATTTCCACAACTCTAAGGTGTCTAGGTGCGGAATTTCCCAAGGTTTTTTGCCAAATAAATTCAATTTGGCAGGCAAGGCCACTTGGTGAATGATCATGCGGCGGGCAATAAAGGGAATGTCAAATTCTTTGGCGTTGTGGCCACACAAGAGGTGTTGCGCTTGGCCAAAGTGGTTGTTTAACAGATTGGCAAAGTCGAGGAGAATTTTTTTCTCTTCGCCAAAAAACGAGGTGACGCGAAAGTTGCGGATGTCGCCTTTCAGGGTAAAATAGCCCACCGAAATGCAGACAATTTTGCCAAATTCGGCCCAAATGCCGGCGCGTTCGTAAAAGGTTTCGGGGTCAATCTCGTCTTTGCGTTGGTACTGCGTTTTGGTTTCCCAAAGGCCTTGCAGTTCGGCATCGAGTGCGTGGTAGTGTTCGTGTTCGGGCACCGTTTCGATGTCCAGAAACAAAATGTGGTCGAGTTTCAATTTTTCAATCATGGCGTGTAAAAGAGTTAAGGTTAGTATGGGATAAAAATAGGGGTTTTGGTCGAAAGTCGCAAGTCATAAAGTCAAAAGGTCTGGAGTATACTAAGAACGGCTGTTGGTGAAGAGATGGAAGTGGGAAGTTGGAAGCGGGGAGTTTTGCGAAATATACTAAGAACAGCTGTTAGCTGTAAACTTACAACTTAGTATCACACCCCCAACCCTCTTGAGAGGGGAGTTTGCATTGGTTCAGATCATAGACTAAAAGAGGAGAGAGAGACGATTCTTAGAAAGTTAACCGAAAACCGAAACCGCACAACCGACAACAGAAACCAAAATTTCTATACAAAATCAACGGCTGTTTCCTTAATCTTTATACCCCATGAAACTACGCCCAATACACCAAGGTCCTTTGATGGAATTAGTTAGCGAGGATCCACATATGGCCAGATCGCAACCCATTTGATTTGGCTTCCAGTATAATTTTGCCCGGAGTTTTGCCTGCTTGAATAATCACTTGGCATTTTCCGTTAAAGGCATTGCGTTGCCACATTCCATCGGCGCATTTATCTGGTTCATGCGAACTCGGGTCGCCATTGCCTACGCCAATTATTTTAGCGTCACCAGAAATTGTGAATTGTATGGTGTTGTTAGCATCTGGAACCTCTTTATATTCACTGTCAAGGAATGAAACATTAACTACAGTTCCATCAATCCCGTTGGCTTTTACCGCTTCTTTATCGGGAGTTAGCACAATTTGATCAGCCTGTTTTGTGGTTTCAACTTTTGTCATTAACGTTTTGCCTTTTTTGTGCGCAATCGCTTGTAAGGTTCCGGGTTCATAGATGACTTCCCATTGCAAATGACCGTTTCGAGGCATCACTTTTTTGCCTAAGCTTTTCCCGTTTAAAAATAACTCGACCTCATCGGCATTAGAGTTTACCCACACATCAATGGGTTTGCCCAATTTATCGGGCCAGTTCCAATGCGGTGAAATGTGCAATACATCTTTATCAGTCCACCAGCTTTGGTAGTAATAATAAATGTTTTTGGGAAATCCACACACGTCCATGATGCCAAAATGCGAATTGATGTTGGGCCATTTAAATGGGGTAGGTTCTCCGCGGTAATCAAAGCCAGTCCACACAAATCCGCCCAACCAATAGTTGTTTTCGGCGGCGAGTTTCCACCAGGTTTCGGCTTTACTTGCCCACCAAGGAAAAGTAATGTCCTGGTCGGGAACGTAAGCGCGTAGGTCATCTTTTTCGTAAATACCCCGCGTGGTAACTGTACTACCCATTTCGGTACCCAGCAGCGGTTGTTGCGGATGATCCCGGTGGTAATCGGCTACGGCATATTCTCGGTAATTGAATCCGCGAATGGGGATAACCTCGTTTACGCCTGCAAAATCATTGCCCATGTCGGCCGCATAGGTGCTGGTTCGGGTGGGGTCTAGATCTTTTTGGATGGCCAAAAGGGTTTGTGCAATTTTTTTGCCATAGTTGTTGCCTTGAATATTTTGTTCTTCATTGCCAATGGACCACAAAAACACCGAAGCATGGTTTCGGTCGCGTTTGATGAGTCGTTCAAATTGGTCTATGTATTCGGGGCTACTGTTTAGTAAACGTTGTTCATCAATTACCAGCATGCCCAAGCTGTCACAGGCTTCTAGCAATTCAGGAGTTGGCGCATTGTGACTGGTTCGGTAGGCGTTGCACCCCAATTCTTTGAGCAATTTGATGCGGTAATATTGCATATAATCGGGCAAGGCACTGCCCAGTCCAGCGTGATCCTGGTGGTTATTGGTCCCTTGGATTTTGATGGGTTTGTCGTTTAAGAAAAATCCTTTTTCCGCATCAAATTTCACCGTTTTGATGCCCAATCGGGTTTTGGTTTGGTGCACGATTTGATTGCCCATTTTTACCACGGCAAGTACGTTGTACAAATACGGGTCATCCACCGACCATAAGTGGGCGTTAGTTAAGGTGATTTTTTGTTTTATAGTGTTGTTTTTTCGGCCGCCTAGGTTGATTTTTTGCTCCGAAGTTTTAACCAAAACCTTTCCGTTTCGGTCGGTTAAGACGGCATAGACACCTGCTATTGATTTGCTCAACTTGTTGTTTTGTACAGTGGTTTCAATAGTAACTACAGCATTTTTGTCTTTGATTGCTGCGTGAACATACAGTCCGTCTTCGGGAACATGCAGTTTGTTGGTGATGTTGAGCCACACGTGACGGTAAATTCCGGCGCCTTCATAAAACCAACCTTCGGCTTGTGTGGCATCTACGCGAATCACAATTGTATTTTCAGCATCAACATTGATGTAATCGGTTACGTCATAGGAGTTGCCCAAGTATCCACTAAAGTTGGTGCCAACATAAAACCCATTGATCCAAATGGTAGCATTTCGGTAGATGCCGTCAAATTGCAATTCAAAGCGATTATCTGCCTCTTTTTTATCCACACTAAAATGCTTTCTGTACCAGCCAATACTGGTTTCGGGATAGGCACTGCCAACCGGTTTATAGCCATGGGAATCCAGCTCGTGCGTGCTTGATTCAACAAATGGAAGTTCAACTACCCAATCGTGTGGCACATTAATTTTACGCCAAGTGGTATCTATAAATTTTGGACTTACCACAGTTGTCTCATACACATTTGATTTATGAAACAAGAGTTTGTTTCCAAAATCAAAGTCTTTATTTGGATTGGCGGCGTGTCCAAAATGAAATCGCCAATCGGCATCGAGACTTATTTTTTGCTGCGCCGAACACAGGCAACTTAGAGCCAAAAATAAAGCAATGATATAGGGTTTACGTAGCTGTTTCATAAGGCATTAATTTTCTTTAAACGCGTTTAGTGCGGGAGAGGGTTTGCCATCGGCTTGCCAGGCGCTCAGGCCATATTGGCTCCAACTTCTGGCGCCTTGGGGTTCCCAATACAACACCCCCAGTCCTTTATTATTGGGCACATTTTTTACCGCCTTGATTGTGGCAACAAGCAATTCGTAGGTGTTTTGCACTTTATAGTCTTCACCGCCCACTTCTACAATCATCACTTCTTTGCCGTAACGTTCGGCCATATCGTTGAGGTTGGCTTGTAAATCGGCGATGGTTTCGGTATAGTCCTTTTTGATCCAATACGGATAATACGACAAGCCAATTACATCGTAGCGCACCTTTTGAGCCGTAGCGTTATCAAAGAATTTTCTAAACTTTTCGTTGTTGTTGCCTTCATCGACATGCACAATTACTTTGATGGTTTGATCAACTGCTTTTACCGCATCAAATCCCTTGTTTAGCAATTGTCCAAGTTGATTCCAGTGGTCGGTACTGCCATCAGGCCAAAGCATACCTCCGGGAATTTCGTTGCCAATTTGCACCCATTCGGGCGTAACTCCAGCTAATTTTAGCGATTGTATCACATCAAATGTGTGCGCATAAACTTCGTTGAGCAGTTCGGGAAAAGCCAAGTTCTCCCATGCTTTAGGCTTGTTTTGTTTGGAAGGATCGGCCCAAGAATCGGAGTAATGGAAGTTAATTAGGATTCGAAAACCCATTTTTTGTGCACGCAAGGCCATCGCAATGGTTTCGGCTTTGCTGCAATGCCCACTGGCTTTATCGTCTGATGGATTTACAAAAACTCGAAGCCGAATGGAATTCATGCCCCGGTCTTTGAGCAATTGCAAGCACTCTTTTGGACGGCCATCGGCATCATAAAAAGTATAGCCCGTAGCTTCCATTTGCGGCAACCAGCCCACATCGGCTCCTTTGGCAAATACTTGAATTGCTTGGGTTTGAGCAAAAATTGGCAAGTAAAATACGGCAATACACAGCACGCTAATCAACCGAACTAGTCCTGTTTTTTTCATGATGAACTAATTAAACACAGCCATAACCGGCAAGGCGTTGAGGTTAAAATCCCATAGGGCTTGGTTTTCAACAGGCGATCCGTTGGTGGCCTGAGTACCACGAAACGCTACCCATTCGCTGCCCCAATACGAAAAACCAATTCCGTTTGTCGAAGATTCTAGCAGCACCCGAATTGCCGTGAGGTAGTTTTTTTGCCCCAAGTTTGATGCGGGATAAGCCGGAATCAATTGGTTACTTAGTCCCATGAGGTTGTTTGTCCAATCATTCCAACCCAAAGTAAATGGGTAGGATGTTTCAGCGATCAGCACTTTTTTGTTGTAGGCCTGACTTAGCTGGTTGATTGTAGTTGACAGAACAGCTAAACTTTGTCCGTGCCAAAGCGGATAATACGACAATCCTATGTAATCATAATCAATGTTTTGCACCTTTGAATAATACCAATTGGCACCCGAATTTCCAGCATAATGCAACATGATTTTGGTTTTAGGCGATTGCGAACGGATTACTCCAACAGCTGCTTGTAGCAACTGGAGGTATTGTGCTTCGTTGGTTGATAATTTGCCTTGGGGGTATAAAAATCCGTCGTTGGTTTCGTTGCCCACTTGGTAAATGTCGGGCTGTATTTCATTTACTACCAAGGCCGTGTAATTGACCACCGCAACTGTCAATTCTGAAAAACTCAAATTGGCCCATTCGGCTGGCTTGCTTTGTGCACCCGGATCGGCCCAGGTGTCTGAATAATGTACCGAAAGCCATATTTTAAAGCCCATTGCTTTGGCGCGCAAAGCCAAGGCTTTTACTTCGGGCAATCCACAATGGCCATCACTTGGGTTTTTCCACAACCGAATGCGTATGGTGTTACAGCCCGCTTTTTTGAGTGTTAGTAAAGCATCTTCGGGCTGGTTGTTGCTTTTGTATACCGTGCCTTCGCTTTCAATTAATGGCAAATACGACATGTCGGCGGCTTTGATTAAACTTTTTGCCGTAATGGGTCGTGTGGGTTTTATGGAGTTGTTAGTGGCTGGATTTTCTGTGTTTGTACACGAAATCAAAAGCATAACAAAAGAAATTCCAAGCAGGATTTTGGTGATTTTCATGAGCTGATTTTTTGAAATTTATAGCAAGTATGTTGTTGGTAACGTTCTCCTTTTTTTAGTACAGCATTCGGAAAATGCGCATGATTTGGCGCATCAGCATAATTTTGTGTTTCAAAACAAATGCCACTACCGGCGTGGTAATGCACGTTTTCTTTTCCAACTATGGCATTGAAGCAATTGCCGCCCACATAGATATGAACAGCAGGTTGATCGGTATACACTTCCATTTGAAGCTCAGTAACGGTACTGCTCAAAGTGGCAGCTACCGAATCATTTTGCCTTAAAACAAAGCTGCTGTCAATTTCTTGGGGGCACTTTTGGGCAGGATCAAATTTAAACGGATGATTGGTCAAGTCGGTAAACAAACCGGTAGGGATGTTATTGGGTGTTGTAGCCACAATTACATCCGAATTGACAAATACGTATTGGTTTTTGAGGTCGGCCTGTTGACCTTCTAGATTGAAATAACTGTGGTGCGTTAAGTTGATGATGGTATCTTCATCGGATGTAGCTTGATAATACAACTGGATCTCGTTGTCATCGGTTAGGGTAAAGCGAAGAGACACCGACATATTTCCAGGAAAATGCTCTTCATTGTTTACACTCAGGTAGGTGAATGTGAGCGAATTTGCGTTTGACGAGGCTTCTTCTTTGGTCCAAACTGCTTGGCTAAAGCCCACAATTCCGCCATGCAAGGCATGTTCATTGTTGTTCTTGTTGAGTTGAATTTTCTTTCCATTCAAGAAAAACAAACCTTGGTTTATTCTTCCTGCATACCGACCAACGGTTGCGCCAAAATAGGGTCGGGCTGGTGAAGCAAATGAGTCGATGTAGTGTTGTAGCGTATCAAAACCCAGCACAACATCAAGTAGTGTTCCATTCTCTAGCGGAATTTTGATGGCTGTAATGGTCGCACCGTAATCGATGAGGTGCAATTCCATGCCGTTTTTATTCACCAACCGATGTTTGTAAACGGGCTTGCCATCGGGCGTAGTCCCAAAAAACTGAGAGGAAGCGAGTGGCTGTGCGTGAGGATTAGTCATCGATTTTACTGGTTTTTATAGAAAACAGAGAGTCAAATATAAGCAAATCATCTTGTAGGTGGAAAAGGCGGTTAAGGAGAGATAAGAGATGGTGCTAAGAAATTACAATTCTGAAATTCCAAACACCAAAATTCTGTAATATAGTATGAACGGCTGTTAGCTGTCAGCCACGAATGCACGAATTGTTTAAATTCCAATTCTGAATTTCCAAATTCCAACAACTATTAAAGCACCACCGAAGACTTCTCCGACCATTGGATTTGGCAGGCTAGTATCAAAAAGGAGAAACTTCCGTAAAGAAACTCGAACTGTTTGACCCGCTTTAGCGAGGGAGTTTTTGAGTTTTAGGAAGTGAGCCTATTTTGATCGCCGAAAATCCCAGGTCTTGATTTTTTGTTTCTTTTTCATCAAGGAAAAAGAAAGGATATGATCAACGAGTGTTGATTGTTGTCCCGAAGCTTCGGAATGAATTAAGATGTAATCTAAGAAACACTGTAAACGGTCAACCGTTAACTTACAACTTATAAAACACACCCCCAGCCCCTCTCAAGAGGGGAGTTTGGCGAAGTATACTAAGAACGGCTGTTAGTTATTAGCCACGAATGCACGGATTATAAAAATTCCAATTCTGAAATCCCAATCCCGAGGCTTCGGGACCAAACTGCGGCTTTGATACTGAATTTTTCAATCATTCAATTTTTCAATCATTCAATCTTCTATACCAATTTTCAAATCTCCAAATTTTCGAATTTTCAAATCCCAAAACCTCCCGCTCTTTCCCTATCTTTACACCCCATGAAACTACGCCCGATACACCAAGGTCCTTTGTTGGAATTTTACGCACCCGATTATTCGACGGCGATTGATTTGCCGTATATCGACGCGGGTTTGCGGGCGGGATTCCCTTCGCCGGCCGATGATTTTATTGAGCTGCGCATTGACATCAACAAAGAATACATCAAAAATCGAGACACTACTTTTTTTGCCCGAGTAAAAGGAAATTCCATGGTGAATGCGGGCATTTTTGACGGCGATTTGCTCATCATCGACAAAAGTTTGGAGCCGCAAAACAACAAAATTGCCGTGTGCCAAATAGACGGTGCCTTTACCGTGAAACGCATCAAAATTGAGCAAGACGTGGTTTGGCTCATTGCCGAAAACGAAAATTACCAACCCATTAAGGTTACGCCCGAGAACGAACTCATGATCTGGGGAATTGTAACCGCTTCGATCAAGAAATTTTAATGTTTGCCCTGGTTGATTGCAATAACTTTTATGCCTCGTGCCAACGCGTGTTCGAGCCGCATTTGTTGGGAAAGCCCGTCGTGATTCTTTCCAACAACGACGGTTGCGTGATTGCCCGATCAAACGAAGCCAAAGCGCTAGGCATTCCCATGGGTGCGCCTGCCTTTGAGTACAAAAAGTTGTTCGAAGAGCAGCAGGTGTTTGTCTATTCGTCTAATTATGCGCTCTATGGCGACATGAGCAGCCGCGTGATGAATTTATTGGCCACCTTTTCGCCCGAAATTGAGGTCTACAGCATAGACGAAGCCTTTTTGAAGTTTAAGGGATTTGAGCACTATGATTTGGAATCCTACGGCAAACAAATACAACGCACCGTAACCAAAGGCACGGGAATCCCCATTAGCGTAGGGTTTGCACCCACCAAAGCGCTGGCCAAAGTAGCCAATAAAATTGCCAAAAAATTTCCCGATCGCACGCAAAGTGTCTATGTGATTGACACCGAAGACAAACGCATCAAGGCCCTGAAGTGGACCAAAATAGAAGACGTTTGGGGCATCGGACGGCGGCATGCCAAACGACTCCAGCGCCTCAACATTACCAATGCCTACCAATTTACGCAACTGCCCGACGCCTGGGTGCGCAAAGAAATGGCCGTGGTAGGACTCCGACTCAAACGCGAATTAGAAGGAAAACCGTCGCTCGATTTAGAGAAAATAAGTGCCAAAAAAACAATTGCTACCACCCGTTCGTTCGAAAAAATGCACAGCAAATTGCCCGACATTGCCGAACGCGTGGCCACATTTACCGCCGCCTGTGCCGAGAAATTGCGCCGACAAAACAGCCATTGCAACCTGATTATGGTATTTATTCGCACCAATGGTTTTCGGCAAGACCAGCCGCAGTATTCGCGCAACATTGTAATCCAAACCGATTTCCCCACCAACTCGACCATTGAGCTCAACCACCACGCGCAAATTGGGCTGAAGGCCATTTTTAAGGAAGGCTATCAGTACAAAAAGGCGGGCGTAGTGGTTATGGGACTCACGCCCAATGCACACACCCAGCTGTCTTTGTTTGACGCATCCAATCCCAAACACTTGCCGTTGATGGCAGTGGTGGATAAACTCAACCGAAGCTACGGAATCAACAAAGTAAAATTCGCCTCCCAGTCGCTGGGCCGACAATGGAAAATGCGCCAAGAAAAACTCTCGCCGCGCTACACCACTTCATTTGCTGAAATCATTCAAATTAAGCTGTAAGCTTTTCGCCACGAATGCACAGATTAGAAATTCCAATAACGAAATTCCAATCCCGAAGTTTCGGGACCAAAATTCAGTTGTATATTAAGAACGGCTGTTAAGCGGGAAGCGGGAAGCGGGTCCCGAAACTTCGGGATTGGAAGTTTTGCGAAGTATACCAAGAACGGCTTTTTGCTGTAGGCTTTGAGCCACGAATGCACGAATTAAAGAAATTCCAATCCCGAAGCGTCGGGACCAATATCAATAATAGTACCTCCGAAGACTTCTCCGACCATAGGATTTGGCAGGGCCGGACCCACTAGGTGAAACTTCCGTGAAGAAACTCGAACTGTTTGAGGCGTAAGCCGAGTTTTTGAGTTTTAGGAAGTGAGCCACTAGTGGATGGCCGAAAATCCCAGGTCTTGATTTTTTGTTTCTTTTTCATCAAGGAAAAAGAAAAGAAAAATACTTGATTAACCAATAAACACACCCCCAGCCCCTCTCGAGAGGGGAGTTTTGCGAAGTATACCAAGAACCGCTGTTTGCTGATAGCTGTCAGCTGATAGCATTTAGCCACGAATGCACGAATTATATAAATTCCAATGATTAAATTCCAATCCCGAAGCGTCGGGACCAAACGGTGTCTTCAAGACAAAATCTTTCAATCTTTTAATTCTTCAATCATTCAATCTTCCAGACCCACAACTGACAACCGAGAACAGACAACCGAGAACCGCCAACCAAATAAATCAGTATCTTGCGGGCCCAATACGTTACTAGCTTTATGTTTTTTAATTCCTTGGCGTTTGCGCTTTTTTTACCGCCGGTTTTTGCCTTGTATTGGTGGCTGTGCGCCAAATCAGTGGCCAAGCAAAACGCCCTTTTATTGCTCACCAGCTATGTATTTTACGCCTG